>Ga0180435_10000163_pt1 | contig 68553 bp, 82 predicted proteins | sample SS_ome_3_FD_132467 | JGI IMG/M metagenome (GOLD analysis project Ga0180435, IMG submission 132467) | Hypersaline lake sediment archaeal communities from the Salton Sea, California, USA - SS_3_S_1 metaG | ecosystem: Environmental > Aquatic > Non-marine Saline and Alkaline > Hypersaline >... | reverse complement strand
GGCGAGCAGTGTATATCTACGGGTATGCCTGCTATATTGTCCAACGCTATAGAACCGTTATCTATACGAAAGTTAGGTCGTGCAATTCGGAGTCCAGCCCCACGTTACAAATAATGGTCAGGAAACCCTTTATTTCCTTTGCTGTAGCAATGTCTGTGATATGGAAAACAGGCGCGCTAGGCTACCAGCTAGACAGGTGCAAGCTGTTGATGTTGGAACATTTAGCCAGTTCGTCTACATAAGCGCCATACCTCCTAGGGTGTAAGTAGGTAGGATGGTCATGCTATGCGTCTCTCACAATAGGCACTAAGGCTACATAAAGCAACATAGAACTGTAAGATTCTTGGGATTAAAGTCAGGCGTATTGATCGCCGTCCATCATTAGTGATTGAACCCACTAACACAGCGAGACGATGGTTGGTTTCCGCGAGCCGGTACGGGGCGGCAATATAGTCCCTAAGCTGTTTACCAATGTGTGTTGGTACTGATGAGCCCAAAAGGGCGAAACAGCTAATTCTTCCATTGAGGTGCCATTCGCCTAATAAGCCTGTGGTCTTTTCGTATGTCTATTATGCCTGAAACAGTCTTTGCCAAGAAATTCTCCAAAGCATTCATTGCGGGGGAGCGGTCTGATTACGCTATCCAAAAGGCGCTTATCGTCGGTCTGATTGACTTTGTTAAGTCCGACTTTAACACGACTGGTATTGCATGGGCTGTTCGCTTCATGCATGCCCGGAATCCCGAATCGGCTCGCTTCCATGCCATTGTCAAGTGGTTGGAGGATGTGTGCTCACTGCGTGTTATCCTGAATGACGACAGCAACAAGTGCAACGTCAAGACGGTCAAGAAAACCAGCTATGATACCGCTTGGCTGGCTGGCTGCAAGGATACCCCGTGGTACAAGGTTGCTCGCTCGATGCAGGTGGCAAAGCCTTGGGCTGATCCGCTGGAATCCATGAAGCGCAAGTATGCCGAAGGTTTCTTGATGGGTGACGTAACCGAGTCCATGCTGCAAGAAGTGTTTGGCCCTCGCATTGTGGCTGAGATCCTCGCCCTCAAGGGTGACGACAAGCTGCAAGCTAGGGTTGCCCAGCGCATGAGCAAGCTGGACGAGCAGGGCGATCTCGTAGCCTTGGCTGCATAAGGGGGTAGGACATGAGCCGTCTGACTACTAACTACATGATCCGTCCCTCTAGTAACCGCGGGGCTGCGTTCAAGGATTGGTCGGAGCGTTCTAAGCACCGTGTTGGTACGCTGAGGCGTGACGACCAAGTGATCTATGCGCCCAGCTCCCAGCGGGTGCATTACCTGTCCAGAGTGTCCAAGATCCATACCAGCAAGCACGATGGTAAAGTGTACGGTATGGCAGGCAAGGTAGCCGTCCGTAAGATTGGACACGATGTATGGCAGGAGATTGCCAATTACTGAGTCTGATTGACTCAGGCCTATAGGATTCTATTAGTCCTATAGGTCTTTATCAATCATTCTTTCCCCTACCTATAGTCTCTTAGACCTATAGGATTCTCTTTAGTTCCACGCCTACAGGCAGGAGTTTCTATGTCCGAAGAAAAGCGCAAGGCTTCCTATCGCTGGAAGTATGGGTCAACCATGCCAGTGAGTGAGGCATTCCGTGAGCTGTCCCTCTACTCGGTAGATAGCCGTGCTGCTGCTGAGTTCTGGGTCAAGGCCCATCAATCCATTGGCACCCATGAGTTCAAGCTCCATGATGGGTCTGTCCTTGTTATCGAGGTGACTGTTCATGTGCGTTGAAAGCCTCTTCGTTCCTCGTCGTGAGTTGATGCGTGCTAATTGGGAGCACCATCAGAATCAACTGCATATGATGCTCATGGCTGATGAGCAGTTGATGTTCCCTGAGTCCATGCTGCCTAGCGAGGTGGCTATGATCTATGGGGATCATGGTCTTGCTGCTAATGAAGGAGATGCTTATGCCGAATAGTCTCCTCGACTTCTATTCCTTTGCTGGTCGTTATGCTGTGCAATTGCTCAGCGAGGGCCATGAGATAACCGAGATAGAGCTGCGGTCGCATTACTATGCGTACTGCAAGCATCCGGATGACTACTCTTGGTTGCCTGACCTTGAGGCTCCTGTCTCACCACACAAGGAGGACTGATCATGTATGATGACAGCTTCTTCGACTTCGTTCACTGGGTTTCCAGTGTTAGCTTCTTTGTGTCAGGAACCATCTGGTTTCTTGCTCAGTTGATAGGGTGACTGCTATGCAACAGTTCAAGCATGCTCTCTACCCTGAGAGCACATCATACATCTACATGTATGGTTCGGATGATCCCATCATGATATGTGATGGGGACCTTGCTGCCTATGATTGGCGGCGTAAAGAGGGGCTGCTTCATATGACTAGGCAGACCACAGTCACCAACCACCGCTACCCGCTGAGGTATGATCGGGTTACTGGCCTGATCGTCAACTACCTGGGAGGATCTAATGACCCTTGAAGAACAGATCGTTTCCTTCCTTGAGATGGGTATGGGTGACAGGGCACTGGCTGCATACATCAATGCATGTAATGACCCACGTGTTCAGGCCATCCAATCCCTTGAGAAGATAGCTCTTGACAAGAACAGCCCATTGTCTGCTATCAATGTAGCTGTCAAGGGTATCGTTGAGCAAATCACTGAGGGAGGAGTAGCCTGATACTATCATTGCCGGCGCTCCCCCCATCACCAACCACCACCAATAGCATTACCTACAGGAGACTACTGCTATGGCTTTAGAACGTAACAAATACCGTCCGGTAGAAGGCCCTCGCACCCACCAGAACTGCATCGACCAGACTGGTGTCGCACGCCCTGGGAAGACCGCTCAGGACAAGGCTCGTGGGCATATCCCCTACCAGAAGAACCGTCGGTTCCCCGACGACAAGAAGTAACCCATCCCTTGTATGTCTGGTCAACTACTTGGGGTGCCGAGCTGCTCATGCTAATGAGTAGCGGCATAATAGGACTGGCCTGACTGCTAGGAAAGACTAGCACTAATTCCATAGTCCTATAGCTCTTATAGGTCTAGTTCAATATTGTCTGTACCTAACAGGAGATAAAGACATGATTCGCACCGTTCAACAAGCCATCGAGATCCAACATCGTCGCCACAAGGCAGGCAAGAAGGGTATCGCTAAGGCTGTCCGCAACTTCTTCCTCAAGCATGACCCAAAGGATTATGCTGAGAACATCAGCAGGCTTCCGGTCACGTGGCCTGAGACTAAGGCTAATGCAGCCGAGGAGGTATCATGAAGATTTTCTTGCTAACAGAAGAGATGTTCTTCAGCATCTTGGGGTGGCTCTTCATCTTTCTCTGTGCCATTGGGGTTGTAGGCCTTTCGGTTGAGATCTACCTGAAAATCCTGGAGGCAACAAGTGGGGCTTCTTAATACCTACCACCTTCTCATTGCCTGTTGGGTTGCTGTTGCGGCCCTCATGGTCTTGCCCTTTATCATCATCCTTTTCACGTAGGAGGCAAGCATGGTTATCCGTAAACTCACCAACAACAAGGTGGATTGGGCTGCTACCGCGGCTATCTGGGGGCTGGAGCTATAAAGATGGGAATACCGAAAGTTAGCGATATTAATTATGCGATGGCATACGCATACGACAACAATTCCAATATGTACGAATGTGTTAAGTTTGTGCGGAAGAATTACCCGGCGTTTAATGTTCTTGATGATGGAGAACTAGAGCGCATCTGGGACGCCATTGATGCTTATGCGGATATTCTTACTGATTACAGCGATGAAATTATCTTGCGAGATGCACTTGATCTTTTAGGCAGGATCGACGAGAGAGAATGTTCTAAGGAAGCATGGGATTCCATCAGCACGATTTTGGAAGATTTCAACAAAGCAACATAACTAGGGATTAACGGACACATTTGTCGCATAATCCCGTAAACTGAAACCGGGTTGCTGATTTCACAGCGTTGGTCAGTAACGCTGTCATATTCTTCGGTGCCCTCGTCCTTGTAGTCGTGAATGGGGCGGCGAACTGCTGACTACTATCATCGCCCGGAGCCATTGGGAAAGCTAGCAATGATATCACGTCTTGGGCGCTAGCTCCAGGAGAGGTTTGCTTGGGTTTACTCTCCATCTTATTTTTCATCATTCTGAGGAGGCTTTATGAAGTCTAAGAAGCAGAAGAGAGCCGAGGCCCTTGAGCGGGTTTCAAAGTACACGTTTGACCAGTCAAGGGCCTTCCGCCGTATCATGGCGAAGATGTCTGACTACAGCCCTGATGAGCTTACCGAGGTCTTGGCCAAGGAAGAGCAGAATTGGGAGATGTTGCGTCAACGTCTCATGTCCAACATCACAAACAACCTTATGAGGGGCTAGTCATGGATTTAATGTGGATCATCTACTTCATTGATGGTTTCGCTGGGAACCCTTTCCCGGCAGCTGGGACTGCGTTTATTCTGGGGTTCTTTGCCCTTGTGTTCTCGTTGATCACGGGCGTCTTAGCTGCTAGTAAAGACACGGGTACCAGTGATTCAGAGGATTGGGAAAACTTCTGGGCAGGCATCAGCGGGTCAAGACCTTTGCGCTGGGCTTGGGTTGTAGTCTTCAGCATCTGGATTATCGGCGGGACCTTGAATGCCATCATCCCCGAGAAGGACACTGCATACAAGATGCTGGCTGCCTATGGTGTCACTGAGCTTGCTCAGAATGAGCGGGTACAAGAGCTTGGTGGGAAATCCCTGGAGGTCCTTGAGCAAGCAATGGACAAATACCTCAAGGAGGCTGAGGAGGCTGAATCTGAGTAATTGAAAAGCACTGAAAGCTTGCCGCAAGGAAACTGCGTGAGGATCCTTCATCTGGGTAGCGCATGGAGCCGAGTACTCAGTGCATCTTTAACAATGTGCTAGGTGATTCAGCACTACAAATCATGCCTTGAGCAGAGCATGCCCATCGACTCCCAGTAGGAGGGCTGACAGATGGTGCCTATTCAACAGTAAAGTAAGCCATAAGGTTTACTTATGTCCCATCTCGGGGGCTGAGAGCCTCCATAAATTTATCTTATCAGGAGAATATCAGTGAGTAACGTAATCCAGTTGCACCCTGAAGAGGACGAACATGACTCGTTCATTCGAGAAGTGGTAATGCTTCGAGAGCGAGCAAACCAGTGCGATGTGACCCGTCGAGGTAGGATCTTTGCAGGCACTGACATCCCCGCTTTGGCTGTTAACCTGCTGGAGTCACGTCCTGCTGATGTACAGTACAACCACTTTGTCAAGCTGCTGGGCATCAGTGAGAGCCAGCTCTCCCGATGGAGCCGATTCAAGCGTGAGGGTAGGCTGCACAATGGTATGCAGGTGGCCCGAGGATGACACCTGTCGAGGCTGACAACATCGAAAGCAATCTGAAACCATTGCTGAAACAGGGAGGGGAGACCTACTGTAACATGACCATATACGGATCTATCCGATTCTATCCGACTAAGGAAGAGGCTGTCCAACGGGCTGCTGGATCTGCTAGTCATATCTTTGTAGCTAAGAAGGTAGTCGTATCAGACTAATAGTCTAATAGTCCTATAGGACTTATCATCCTTCTCTACTTATCATCTAACCAGTCTAATAGACTATTAGACATATAGGATTGAGGAAAGTTCAATCATGGAAATCTGTGAGAAACCGAAAGTTCAACATCTCCCATCTGATTACCCAGAGGCAATCCCAGGGCACATATACCGATGTGTTATTGGTGAGGGCTCCACTTTCAACAACAAGCTTTATCTTTGCGTCAAGAGACCGAATGGCAATCATACCCTCTACTCCCTTTCTCATGGAGAGGTATGGTCAAGTTCCAATACGTTCGGCACATCCGCAAAGGCTTGGGTCGATGTGACTGCTCAATACTGTTTGATCAAAAAGGATCTCAGCTAATGAAGAAGCTTTTGATTACTATCATCATCGCGCTGGCCTCTCTTGGAGCCAATGCCTCAGAGGAGCCACGAGGCTTCTGGTTCAATGCTGAGGGCTTTACTGACCCTAACGGCAACGTGAAGCCACCTGTCAGCATCTATGTCTCTGGGACATACGACCACTGTGAGAGGATCGCTGAGCTTCTGAGCGCAAATCTGTATACCTGCACCTCTTGCACTCAGGACCCACTGTATGCTCCTTGGGGGCGCTAAGATGGCTGAAAAGACCGTCGCACGTGTAGCTGTATACGGTACTCTCAGGAAGGACATGGGGAACCATGCGATCATGAAGGATGCTGGAGGGAAGCCGATGGGTGGCTTCTGGACCCCACCGTCCTTTACTATGTGGGATCTGACATGGTATCCTGCAATTACACTTGAAGGTGAACACTCTGTTTATCTGGAAGTGTACGAGGTAGAGGACCTGCATGTACTGGATACACTGGAGGGCTATCCAGACCTATATGACAGGAAACGAATCCCCACTCCTTGGGGTGAGGCTTACCTGTATTTCATGGAAACAGCCAACGTCCCCAGCGGTGCTCAACCAGTCCCATCTGGAAACTGGATGACGCATGTTCAAGAAGCAGAGGAGGGTATCTATGCACGTGATCGAGTATCATCTGAAGTCCGGGGAGGTATTGGAACACGAAACTATCTGCATTAGGCACCTGATTGATGAAGAGGAATTTGAAGCCGAGCTTAAATACGATGGTATGATCTCTCCAGCGTATGAAGAGGTTGACCATTTCGTAATCAGGCCAGATTTCTCATCACTCACGCGCACTGAGCGATTGGGGTACCAAGAGTTGCTTAAAAGGGACTTGGGTGAATGGTTGGAGGATGACCTATCCCTCAAGTTCCATAAGGGATCTGGAAAGATCTCTACCTTGTTTCTGTTGTCCTTTATCCGGTCTCCTGGAGAGGAGGGTGATGACTTTATTAGGAGTATCCTGGCTGGTTCAGGCCACATCGTTAAGAGGTTCACTGATACGTTTAACGAATGGTCTCAATTCTGTCTGGCACAGCCCGGGCATCAGAACATAGCTGAGAGAACGAGTGCGCTACCTGAAGACCTCCTGGAGATCGTGGTGGATAACTTCAGCGATCTCATCAAAGAAGCTAGTCTTCACCCACTTAGGATTGTTGGGTCTAGCAGTTGGGATAAGACAGCTATTGATAATTTCTTCGAACAGTTTATAGAGGAGCGTAAATGAAACTTGCAGGCAAAAAGGTACTTGTACTAGGAGATCTGGACTATGTCGACCTATTCGAATCTGAGGGGGCGAACGTATACAACATCGACCCACATGATTTTCTCTCAGATCACCCAGATATAAATGATTATATATCTCAAGCAGACTTGGTGTGCCTAACCGGGGGAGAGGATGTTAATCCGCTGTCTTTCGGGTACATACAGGATCCAAAATGTGGGCCAACAAGCCCCAGTAGGGATGCCTTTGAGCTTCATGTAGCTAGGACAGCTTTGTCGTTGAAGATCCCTATTGTTGGCATCTGCCGCGGGGCTCAGTTCCTCTGCTACTTGAATGGTGGCACTTGTGTTCAGCACATGACGGGGCATCACGGTGACCACACAGCGTACAGTGACGACGGCGCAAAGATTCTTCTAGTGTCTTCAGATCATCATCAAATGATGGTCCCAACCCCAGATGCGGAGATCCTTCTCTATGCAAGGGAGTCGAATCCTGTCGAGATATGCCCAGGACATCTTGCTTTTGGTACTACGGACGATGCTGGAGATCAAATAGACCCAGAGGTGGTCTACTGGCCTAACACCAAGACACTTGGGCACCAGCCACATCCCGAATGGATGTCATCACACTCACAGTACTACCAGTACTTTTTCTACACAGTTAAAAAGCTTATGGAGTCCTGATATGCGACTTTTTATCAACCCCTATGTATCTGGATCGGTTAGTGCAGAGGCCCTTAGCACGGCTCTGAGAGAGGCAGGCGTCCCTAATCGTCGATTGAAGACCACTGGGTCCACCTACGTTTACAAGCCCGGAGATATCATCGTTAACTGGGGCTCTTCTCGTGCGGTTAAATGGGCAGCCGAAGATGGTGTACTCAACAGCCCCAGTATCGTACATACGGCATCCAATAAGAGGTTGGCCTTTAACCTGCTGTCTGAACATGGGGTCAAGATCCCCCGGTACACTGATGACTACTTGCAGGCTTTAGAGTGGTTGCATAACGACGGCCTTGTTCTCGCAGCTCGGACCAAGTTGACTGGTCACTCTGGGCAAGGTATTGTCCTGACTAACGAGGCGACATACCTGCCGAAAGCTCACCTGTTCACTGAGTTCAACAAGTCTAAGGGTGAATACCGCTTCCATGTTTTCAATGGTAAGGTCATCGACCATGCAAAGAAGCGCCGTAAGACTGGTGAGCCTCCTATCGGGATTGAGAAGTCTATCCGATCTCATGCAAACGGGTGGATCTTTGCTCGTAAGAATGCTGATGGATCAGATATCCCTATCCCTAATGGATTCCAAGCAGAGGCTATCCGAGCTGTTAAAGCCCTTGGTCTTATCTTCGGTGCTGTTGATGTGATCAATGTCGATGGATCTCCTGTTGTTCTTGAAGTTAATACGGCCCCTGGCCTGAGCGGGGACACGACTGTTGATGCCTACGTTGGTGCTATCAAGAAGTACATCGAGGATGTAGCATGATCAAGATCTACTTAGTAACATCAGATGGCGGTATTAGGTACTGCTCAACCCCGTTGAAAGCAGCTGAGTACATCATCGAACTCTTAGATGGGCAGATGCTTGCAGGGGCTATATCAGCGGCTCACCTAGCGCAGAGCATTGAAAGGGAGGCTAACTTCAGCCAAACCAACGTTGCCAATGGGATACGCATCAGCACGAGGGATGTCTATGAATGATGAGGTAAACTTAACTGAGGATAGCCTCTTTCACTTGTCACTGCTGATACGTAATGACCCTAAGTGGCATAAGAACGCTATTGAGGCGATAGAGGCTGGGGGCTCATACCAGAGATCTGTCTTGCAGTCGATAGTCAGGGCTATTAAGATTGAAAAGTCCCTTCCGTCGCATCTGCAGGATAACTTGCGTTTCACTTATGACGACCTTGTCAAGAGACTGATAAAAGAGGGCCTACCTGTATCGAGGAGTATTGCGATTGCATACTCCACCAAGCCATGCATACCTATGCCATCCAATGTAAAGGAAAATGAAATGTTTAAATTCGAAACCCGCCAACTGGTAAACGGTACTGATGTTAACACAATGTCAGAAGATGAACTGATTGATGCTATCGCTAAGGCTGAGGCTGAGCGAGCTAAGCTCCAGTCTATCCAGACCGAAAGCAAGGCGATCACTCGTAAGATCAAGAAGATCAACAAGTTCATTGACAGCGTTGTCAAGGTACTGGACTCAAAGATTAAGTAATCGGAGGAACACCTAATGCACGGTTTTCTTTTAGGCTCTGACCCAGAGATCTTTCTGAAGGATAAGAGCGGTAAGCTCATTAGTTCTATCGGAAAGATTGGCGGTACAAAGAAGCAACCACGTATTACCAATCACGGATCTGTCCAAGAGGACAATGTCCTTCTGGAGTTTAACTCCAAACCCTCTGCGACTGTAGAGGAATTCATCGAGAATCATAAGCTGGTGATGGACGATATCACTACTATCATCAAGCCGCTCGATCTGTCCGTATCTGTTCAACCTACCGGGGTCTTCGATGATGACCAGCTCGACCACGCCAAAGCTAAGGCCGCAGGATGTGAGCCAGACTTTAATGCTTGGAGCCTCAGCATTAATAATCCTCCTGATCTGGGTGCTACCAACCTTCGTTCAGGCGCTGGGCATATTCATATCAGTTTGGACTACTTGGACAGCGCACGTAATCGTGCAGAAGCTATCCGACGTGCTAATGTGGTCAAAGCATGCGATATTGCCGCGGCTCTCCCGTCTGTTGTGATGGACCCAGACAGCACTCGTCGATCCCTTTACGGCAAGGCTGGATGCCACCGTCCGAAGTTCATGGGGGCGAAAGATCCATTCAATGGGATCGAGTATCGCACTCTGAGCAACTTCTGGCTTCGCTCTGATGAAACTCTGCGATGGGCTTTCGAAGCAATCAAGATGGGCCTGGAACGCACTGAGGAGTTCATGTACTACCTCGAAGACGGTGCTCTTGATGGTGCGGAGATTCAACGAATCATTAACGAGTCTGACGTGGAAGCAGCCCAAAGCTACTGCGCTGACCTTAATTTGCTAGTAGCATAGGAGGCCCGATGCCTTACAGAGAGACCATTCACGATCTTCATGTAAAGTATTCCAACACTTTCGTTGGGGTGAAGTTGCCGAATAAGACTATTATCCCAGCGTTCATCTATTCTATTGGTCTTAATGAAGAGCATGAAGATTCATGTGAATACGAGAGTGATGACCATGAGTCTATCCCTGCTGACCTAGCTTGGTTTAGGCTGGGAAGTTACCCGCACAAAAACAGCTGGGATACCGTGCTGGAAATAGGGGCAGAGATAGATGAGTTAGAGCTGTCTTTCCCAGAGCTGGGGGTTCTTGAAATCGGTCCGAGAGCTGTGTACTTCTCGCGTCTTGCAGATGTGGAGGGGAACTATAAGTACCGGAAGACTCCATCTAAGTACTCCATAGCCTACAAGGATCCTGCAAAGTCAGAGGCTCTCGCTGCCTCCATCTTCACTGAGGAACCTTACGCCGAAGCTTTGTTCCGGGCTTGGAACGGTCCGGAATATCGGACTCTAGAGGATGCTCTTGAAGAGCTGGCTAATGGGAAGCGAATAGGCTGTGCATTGTCCAACGATTACTCCATCCATCTTTCCTACGAGAGAGAAGAGTTTCAAGTTGCCCGAGAGGGTCGTGTTATTGGGCATTATTCACTAGACTCAGGGGATATTAAGCTGATCTCTGAGGATTTGAAGAGGTATCGTGAGGAACTCGAAGAGCTCGGGTTTAAGGTTGATGATGAAATAACCGAGATGCCTGATTCCAAGCCCTATGATGCAGCCTATTGGCAAGAGCTCAAAGCTGCGATGGCTCACAATCCCCCGACAACAATGAATACTGTTACTCATTGGGTCGAGACACCTGACGGACAGCCACCCGCACCTCAGCTGGATTTTGAGGCGTTCCTCGATGAGCTTGAAGCTGAAGGGGATACAGATGAACCTGAAATTTATTAACTGGAGGAATTATTCATGACGAATCAAGTAGGTCCTTTATTCGGTATCTATCCGGATACTCGAAGCCATGAATCAGATGAATCGATCATCGATTCCGATGTCCAAGTGGGGATTGAGCTTGAGCTCGAAGATGTATCGGATTTGTCCATGTATTCCTCGACTTTCCTTCGTGAGAATAACTGGATATGGGAGCATGATCATTCCCTCCGCGGAACTTGCTGTGAATTGATCAGCAGCTGCGATGGAAAACCTATTAAGGGGTACGATGTTGGCGTAGCGCTAGAGGCTTTAGATCAATCCATCGCTAAGCTGAAGAGCTTGGGGCGGCGGCTTCCTTCGGTAGGCCCGCGAACCTCCACCCACATCCACGTCGATGTATCTGATCTGACTCCTAAGCAGCTGGCAAATTTCCTCTTGTATTACGTGATGTTTGAGGAGACTATCCTGAATTCTGAGTCCCCTGAGAGAGTGGGCAATAACTACTGCCTGCCAATCAGCAAATCTTCTGACTTGAAGGATAACCTGTCTACGCTGATCAAGAGTGATTTCTCAGCAGATGCGCTTCGTACCATTGTTCAGTACTGGCCAAAGTATTCTGCATTGAACCTGCAGTCTCTCAGGACTCTTGGGACTGCTGAGTTTCGTGTCTTCCCAGGGTGCTATGACGGTGGCACAGTCAAGCGATGGATCAATACTCTTCTGTCTATCCGTAAGGCAGCTGTGAAAGGTACGTTTGATTTGATGAAGCTCCCAGAGACAATATCTGGTCAGGGATTTGACAGGATTCTCGATCAAGTCTTCCCAGAAGACATCGCTGAGAGGTTCAAGAAAACCCTGGAACCTCGTACTATGTTGAGAGGGGCACGCAATGTGCAATCGATCCTTCTGCAACATGCAGCGCACAATAGGGCTGCTTACTTACCCGGAAAGCCTTCGGCATATTCCAAATCATTTAAAAACTTCTTAGAGGTATCTTGCTAATGTGTGGACTAGTTGGTGTTATCAGTACTGGTGGTGCTGCCAATGATATCGATAGGGGCAAGTTCTTTAAGAATGCTCTGATCGCTGATGCAATTCGCGGCCCCCATTCAACTGGGTTCTTCAAGGTGGATAAGAGCAATTTCTTTAACTCCACCCCTTCAGTCGAGGTTCTTAAGCGAGCCTATCACGCTAATGATTTCCTGGACTTGAAGTATGTGGACAGCAGTCTGTCTAAGCTTCAGAAGACTCAGATTCTTATCGGACACAACCGCTGGGCGACTATGGGAGGCATCGATCACGATACGGCCCATCCATTCCAGCATGGAGACGTGACCCTGGTCCATAATGGGACCTTGGACTACTGGAATGATCTTCCTGGCAGTACCAAATTTGATGTAGATTCCGAAGCAATCGCTTACGCCCTCTCTCAGACGGACGATCCTAAGACTATCTTAGAGAAGCTTGATGGGGCTTATGCGCTTATCTGGTATGACATGCGTGATGAGAAGATTCACTTCGCTCGTAACGAACAGCGACCACTACATCTGGCGTATGAGAAGAAGCAGAATACTCTGCTGCTAGCGTCAGAGGCTGGGATGCTGGAGTGGTTGGCTGGAAGGAATAGGTTTGACATCGAGGATGTATGGTCTCTCAAGCCCGGCGTCCATGTCTCGATGGACCCAGAAGATACTCGGGAATACGAGGTCGAGGAATTCGAGATCTATGAGTCTTGGTATGAGAAGTACGGCTATCAAGGACCCGGTGGAACTGGTAATCAAGGAGGCAATCACCACACACCAGCGGGTGGCAGTAACTCCCAGAGCGCTGCCAATTCGTCTTCAAATCAAGTCTCTGGGCAAGCAGCTAAAGAAGACGTTGCTAAAGCTCACCTGAAGAATCTTGGGCTAGAGCTTGGGAATATGGTCACTTTTGAACCTATCGACTTTGAGTACTATAAAGTCTCTGGAACGGATGTGAATAGCACTCACGGTAAGCTCATCGGTTTTGTAAGCACTCCCTCTGGTAAAGAGGCAGAGATCCACGTCCCGGGACTAGAGGCAAAAACCTACGAGAGTATGCAGGATGATCCGATTGTCGTAGACGTTATTGGATGCAGCTGCGTAGTCTATGGTGATGAACCGTACTACACGGTTTTCGGGAAAAATCCGATGTTCATGGTTGAAGAAGAGGATGAATCTCCTGCAATCCTTGAGGAGGATATAGACACCTCCCCTGAGCTGAATCGCTGTGGTCCAATGAACCAGATGGTCTCTGAGATGCGTTGGGAAGAGCTGATTCAAAACGGTTGTGAGATGTGTGGTGGAGACATTGATCCAGAGGATGACCAAGAAACCGGTTGGGATTCTGCTGGACGCCCTATCTGCAAACATTGCCTTTCTCAAAATGGTTGGGATTTTCGAGGGATTTAATGATGAAAAAGTTTACTGAATTCGATGACATCTATGGTAGCGACCTCTCTGAAATCAGTCAGGATGGAACTCTTCGGTGGACCTTCGTGTCTAAGAAGGAGGATGGGTCGCTTGTAGCTCAGCACGAATGGGTTAAGTGCCGCGACTTCCTCGGTGATGCGGTCATGTCGACTGCTTGGAACGAGGCTATCCCGAAGATCTATGGATTTGAGTTCGACGGTGAGGACAACCCTATTGATAGGGACAAGACTCGTCTTATTATGCGAGTATCCTCTGAGGGAGAAGCTAAGTATCTCCTGGAAAATATCGAGCCATTGAACAAGGTCTTTAAGGAGACTGGAAAGGGACTCACTACGGTAGAGGAGATCGAATCAAGTGATCCGCTTTTAAATGCCAGATACTTCTTGGCAGAGGGGGATTCAGTGTGGGCTGATCACCCAGCATCCCTGTCCTTCTACACTCTTCTGCTCCGTGTAGCTACTACAGCATCAGCAAAGGGGGACTTCGTCAGTCTCTCGAAGGATTATGATGCTCAGTCTTGCAACGACTCTTCATACCTCCGGCCACTCAATAGGGCCTTTGGCAGCATTAAAGGATTCATTGATCTCATGGGAGACCTTGATCTACAGCCATTCAAGGATTCTATCAACGCTAGTGGCGAATCTGAATACGCTCATGAATATGGTGGGGTTCAGTCATTGAGTAATCTCATCCTCGCTCATAGGTCTGGAGACTATGAGGCCATTGAGCACCTGGAGGAGGATGGTTCATGCTGGGATTACAGTGATTACGAGGATCCCTCTATCTTCCAACCAAACTGGGAAGCAGCTAAGCGGATGCTCTTCAAGCTTGGTAAGCAAGCTAAGGCGGCTTAAGTCATGATTCGCTTCAAGGGACATGTCGGATCTAAAACCGTAGAGGTAGCTCACATCAGAGCTTGGGATATTAATAACAACCTTAAAGATGCCATCAAGAAGTTTCAGGAACTTCTGTCTTTGGTACCAGTCGAATATCGAGATGAAGCGAATTTCGAAGTTGATTGGGACACTGAGTATGACGAGACGTATGCTTTTGTTCGTGTCTGGTACATGAGACCGCTAACTCCCGAGGAGCAGGAGGCTGCTGAGAAGGATGCGCGTCTTCGAAATGAGCAACAGATTCGGCATCTAGAGAATCAACTGTTAATCTTAAAAAATAAGTCCTAGGAGATGAATATATGAAGACTGAAGGCAAGCTGATACAGTCTGGCCTGCCTTGTCCTAATCCTGATTGTGGATCGTCGGATGCTTATGCGATCTACGACTCAGGAGAGAGAGGTATCACGGGGTATTGCTTTAGTTGCAACACTCCACAGAGGGGCGTAGATCCGGAGGGAATCAAGGACCCTCCTCAATCTTTTAAACCAATTGGAGGTCAGATGATTGACCAAATTAAGGCGGAGAGTACTATCATCGCCATCCCTAATCGGGGCCTGACTAAGGAGGCTTGCGAGCATTTCGGGGTCCGTTGCTCTGTGGACGAATCGACCGGAGAGATTGCAGAGGTTCACTATCCTATCTACTCGGAGGATGGAAGGCTTGTAGGATACAAGACAAGAGACGCGGATAAGAAGTTTCGCATACAGAGAACTGAACAGGCTAATACCCTATTTGGGCAGCAAACAGCGCCTAAAGGCGGGAAGCTGCTTGTAATCACTGAGGGTGAATTTGATGCAATGTCCGCATGGCAGATGTTCCAAAAGCGTGGGAAGAATTACAAGGTCGTGTCTCTGCCGAATGGGGCTAATACAAGAGCGATCCGAGATAATATCGAATACCTCGAAACATTCGAGTCCATCGCAATTGCGTTCGATCAGGATGAGCCAGGGCAGAAGGCCGCTAAAGAGGTATCAGAACTTCTGACTCCAGGCAAGGTGAAGGTTATGCACTTCTCTGAAAAGGATGCTAATGATCTTCTGCAAGCCAATAAGGGTGATGAGTTCTTTAATTCTCTCTGGAATGCATCGACTACTAGGCCTGATGGTATTTGTTCAGTCGAAGATATTGCCGAAGAAGCAATGAAGCCTGTCGAATGGGGCTTGTCTTTCCCTTGGCCTACTCTTACTAAAGCTACGTTTGGCTATCGGAGGGGAGAGCTCTACGGTATTGGTGCCGGATCAGGTGCAGGTAAGACTGAAGCTTTTAAAGAGATTATTAACCACGTCATCAGTGTCCATAATCTTCCTGTTGGAGTCTTGTTTCTTGAAGAGCCTGCTGCCAAAACACTTAAAGTGCTTGCAGGTAAGAAGTTCAACAAGAGGTTCCATATTCCAGGTGAAGACTGGACGGTAGATGAACTGCAGGACGGGATCAACAGTCTTAAGGGTAAGGTGTACCTATACAACCACTTCGGAGCAAAAGACTGGAACCATATCAGATCTAAGATCAAGTATATGGTCACAGCACTAGGAATTAAGGATATTTTCCTAGACCATCTAACAGCACTTGTTGCTCAAGAGGATAACGAGTACAAGGCACTCAACCGTATTATGGAAGAATTGGCCAGTTTAACGGAAGAGCTGGGTTGCACAATCTTCTATATCTCACACCTGCGTAAACCAGCAGGAACTCCGCACGAAGAGGGCGGACGTGTCACAGCCGACCAATTTAAAGGGTCAGGTTCTATCGTGTTCTGGAGCCATTTTCTATTTGGTCTTGAGCGTAATAGCCAAGCTGAAGACGAAGATGAGAGGAACACAACAACATTCCGTGTATTGAAAGATCGCAACACCGGGTTAGCGACCGGTACAACGTTTAAGCTGAAGTATCACCATGATACTGGTAGGTGGCTTGAGAAACGTCCTGAGGATATGGCAGAGGAGCTATGAGCACTACTTTAGAGAACGCTGTTTCAACCGTAGAAAGATTCCTGTGGGGAAGAGAAGGCTACGGAAAACTAACGTGCTGGTGGTTCGAGCTCCGACGTAACCGGCTTCATAAGGAGGTTAAGAATGGGCATGTTTGATGAAGTGAATTTTCACTGTACTAACTGTGGTGAGATTATTGAGGCACAGTCGAAAGCCGGAGATTGCTCCTTGTCGACATATGGGATCCACGATATGCCTCCAGCTATTGCAGCAGATCTCAATGGGCAATCGTTTATATGCCCTAAATGTGATAAGGTAAATACGATTAGGGTACAAACCCTTAGTTATGTGGAGTAATTATTATGAAGTGGATCTTAGTCTATCTAACTGTAGCACTCGGAGAGCCCAGCATCGACGCGTATGCTGAGTACGACTCTATGAATGAGTGCTTCGATGAACGAGAGTTTCTCGTAGAGTCTATTGGCAGGCCTATCGTTAATTATCAGGCTGTCTGCATCCAGCAGATCGATGAACCTGTAGAGAAGCTCAATCCCAATGTCCCACCAGGAGTACAAATGTAATGTGTAGAGGCAATAAGTATTGCGGCCCTACCTCAATAGAGCTCTACCACGGGAAATCTGACCGAGGGAATTACCAGCTTCAGATGATATTTGACCCAGGGGCCGAAACGTCACGCTGGACTGTAGAAGGTATGCATGAACATGCAGCCGAGATTCTTCAAGACCCAAGGGCGACCATAGTTTTAGATTACAATGGGCTGAAGTCCATGCAAAAGATACTCACTACTGCGCTGGCGGATTATGAGCGCCAGACGAATAGGAGTTAGAGAATGGAAGAGAACATTAAGCTCGCAGGTTTCAGAGCGGAACTGAAACACCTACTAGAGAAGTATAATGCCTCTATGAGTATTCTAATGGGAGAGGGATCCGATACTCATGGCATACACGGCGAGGGTATTGGTGTACAATTTTTTATGTCAGAAAAAGAACGGTGGACTAAGGACTACCGCCTCAACCAAGAGGGTGACTGGGGCCTTACCGCAGGAGATTTAGAATGAAACTGTCTAACAAACGATACGAAGACGAATCCTATGAGGACTATAGGGCTAGATTGAAAGAAGAGAAGCTGGCGACCAAGAATCGCCGACGCTATCGGTATATCAATAATGGTATACCATACGTTAACCCCGTTCGCCAGCTCAAGAAGAAGCTGAAGAAGGCTGAGGAGGCTGTCGGCCATGTTTGATTGGATGTGCTCACCAGCTCCTATTAAGGGGGAAGTTATGTTTTCAGAGGTGGTAAAACGTAACCTTCTGTCTCACAATAGGAAACCCTATATCCGTAAATGTGAGAATGGTAAATCTTTTGTACTCTGGAACAAGCAAGAGCTATCTTATTCCCAGGGTAATATCCTAGTAAAGTTCCTTTACGACAGTACGCCTATTGGTGAATTAAAAGTTGATATTATTGATGGAGACACATTGATCCTTGAGGGGTTCGAAGGGGGCTTGGAGGTTAAGGTTGTATAAATCCGAATCATTTGGTAAAGGAGGTATGTATGCCAAAGTGGTTGCCGACAGCATTGCTAATGGTATTCGCATTACTACTCTTGAGTTACAGTATCCACGGTTTATTCATGCTGAGTTCATGACCCATCGGATGTTCTCTAGGAATGCTTCTAGCAGCAGAGCTATCCCCGTGGATAAGCTGCTAGAACAGATCAGGGAACAACCAGCTATGCCCATTCATTGGGGCAAAAATAAGCCAGGAATGCAAGCCGCGGAAGAGCAGGACACAGAAGTCCTATTGGACTATGGAATAGGTCATAATTACTCTAGGGAAGAGGCTTGGCTCGAAGCAGCTAATTGGTCTCGTATCCATGCGAAGGGGTTCAGCGATGCTGGCTATCATAAGCAGATCGTTAACCGACTGACTGAACCATTCCAGTTTATTAAGGTTGTTGTAACAGCTACTGAATGGGAGAACTTCTTTAATCTACGGCTTCATCCAGATGCACAACCAGAGATCTATGAGCTGGCTCGAATCATGGCTGATGCTATGGATAACTGTGAGCCTGAAGAGCTGGGCCGTTTCGATAGCCATCTTCCTTACGTAACTGAGAAAGATCGTTTCTATGGCCAGTCATTCGGGCATCAGTACCAAAAGCTATCTGCAGCTCGCTGTGCTCGTGTGTCCTACCAGAATCACGATAAGAGCGATCCTGACATCGAGAAGGATATTAAGCTGCATGACATGCTTCAAGAAGCCGGTCATATGAGTCCATTCGAGCATCAGGCTAGCCCTATGGAAGATCCCCGTTGTTTGGAGGTTTATAATCCCGCAGTACAGTGGGAAGCGGGAATCACTCATGTAGACTCAAATCAAGATCTTTGGTCGGGCAATTTCAGGGGATGGATTCAATATAGGAAAACGCTATGAAATACACAGAATCAGAAATCCAACACGCACAAGACTGCCTTGACGCGTTTATGCGGGAAGAAAAAGTGGAGTGGCGTGCTAAGTTAGTTGAAGGCGCAAAGTGGAACCCGATTCGCGAATTAGAAGACCTTGCCGCGTCAATAAAAGGCCAATATGAAATCCGCATCGCCCCCAAGCCGCACCCGCTGGTAGGGTTACCGATGGATACGTTGGTATGGCGAAAAGGCTTGTCATTTCGTCACCACTTCGCTGGTGTAGATGGCAGCACTCCAATGGTCTTTATTTACGGAAGCTCAAGCAAAACTTCCGGAAATGGTAGATTTGTTCATTGCATCGACCACCCGATCACCAAACTCGCACAATCCGACTGGATCGTACATAAAGGTGGTGAGCGTCCGTTGCCGAGGTGGGTGAAGGTGAAAGAGCTCGGCATAGCTTCATTTCTTGTCGCCCTAGACAAAGAAGACTCGTTTAGCGTTAAACGAGCAGATCAATGCGATTGGTCATTTGTGCGACTCTACCAAATCCAAGAGCAGGAGGTTCCGAATGGCATCACCTAAGACATATTTTATATCGGATTTACATCTAGGCCATGAGAACATTGTAAAGTTTTCTTATAGGTATCGGAAGGGCTCCAATGTAGATGAACATGATGAGTGGCTTATAGATGCTATCAACTCCGTGGTTCATCCTAAAGACAATCTATGGATGCTAGGAGACGTCTCTTGGGGTCGTCCAGGTACATTGGATAAACCAGGAGATGGGTGGCATCATCTGAGTAAGATCGGAAGAATTAATGGAACCAAGAACCTCATTCTAGGCAACCATGATGACATGGGTATAGAGGCCTATACACAATACTTCAATGTGATCCGCGGTTTCTGTGAGTATAAAGGAATTTGGCTCTCTCATGCTCCTATCCATCCGGAAGAGCTAAGGGGGAATGCGAATGCTCATGGCCATGTTCATGAGAATACTATTGATGATCCAAGATATCTCAATGTATGCGTAGAGGAGAACATGAAACTTTATGGAGTTCCTGTTGTCCAATATCAAGACCTATTGATTAGGAGTAGACAATGACTAAAACAGATATTATGTATCGACTATCGGATATCCATGAAGCTCTGATTAATGGAGATCAAATGGATGCAGAGGAAGAGCTTGCAGATCTCATAAACGAGATAGAGCTCGATGATGAAGGCGAGGACCTCCCTCCCTATGCACCTTAGGAGAGTAAATGTATGACTTGAAAAGTGAGAAGTACCTCGTATTCGATATCGAGGCAAATGGGTTTGACCCGGACACAGTACATTGTATCGTAATAAAGGACCTCCAGACTGGCACAGTCAACCAGTATTACGAGAATACGCTGAAGTATGCCACAGATGAGCTTTACTCCGCGGACTTTCTTGTAGGTCATAACATAATTTCATACGACCTACCGGTATTAGAGAAGCTTATGGGCTTCTCATGGCCCTTAGAGAAGGTAGTCGATACACTTGTAATCTCTAAGGTGTTAAACCCAGATCGTCAATTGCCAGTTAACTGCCCTACAAGTGTAGTGAATCCCTTGACAGGGAGACTGGACAAGATGACTCCCCATAGTCTTGCAACTTGGGGTTATCGAGTGGGCCGCGGTAAGCCGCCCTACTATGAGTGGGAAACATTTGATAAGGAGATGCTTCATAGGTGTACTGAGGACGTAGAGATCAACCATCTCTCATTCCTCAAGATGATCGAGGAGGCAGGCGATTGGGAGTGGGCTCCAGCGTTTGAGCTAGAGCAATACATAGCCTGGATCATACACCAACAAGAGGTCACAGGTTTCCCATTTGACATACAGCTCGCGCACCAGCACATCAAGACGTTGGATGCGATTCTAGAGGACTTGTATAGCGACATCAGATCCTATCTATCCTACGAGGTGTATGCCGGGACAGAACTTAAGAAGCCGTTTAAGAAGAACTTAGACTATTCTCAAGCTGTCGTTAACTATATGGGCGAGGACGTCCATTCGGTTGGTGGCCCTTTTACTAGGGTGTCGTTTGAAGAGCCATCATTAACAAAAAGAGAGCGTTTGGCGGACCAGCTACTTAAGCTCGGGTGGAAACCAACGCTCAAGACACCAAGTGGTGAGAAATGGAAGCTAACTGACAAAGGGAAACCAGTTGAGACACTAAGTCAGATGGAACTTCCCATAGGTAAAAAGCTCGCTGAGTACTATACCTATGCTCACCGCAAATCCCAAATCGAAGGTTGGATCGACAAGCTAAGACCTGACGGAAGGTTGACAGCCGGTGCTGATTCAGCGGGAACTAATACCGCTAGGATGAAGCATAAAATTGTCGTTAATGTGCCGAAGGCCGATCCAAAAGTGTTATTTGGGGAACAGATGCGTCAGCTGTTCATACCACATCAAAGCGACTACTTAGTTGGCTGGGATGGGGCTGGACTAGAAGCTAGGGTAATGGCGCATTATACCTATAAGTTTGATGGCGGCGAGTTCGCTCAGCTGATACTTGAGGGTGACGTACATTCGCATAACGCTCATATCTTCTTTCCGGAAGAGACTGAGGGGCTAACGAAAGCCGATGCAGAGTTCACACCCTACCGAAATATCAGCAAGAACGGATTCTATGCTCTCGTTTATGGGGCACAAGTCCCTAAGTTAGCTGAGACTCTTAAGATTCCTAGGAAGATCGCTGAGTCGCGATTCGAGGAGTTTTGGGATAACAACCCAGGCTTAGGGCGACTGCGTGATAAGATCATGCGTATGGCAGAAGAGTATGGCTATGTTCCCGGTATCGATGGACGTAAGATCCTGATCCGGTCTAGCCACTCTGCTCTCAACGCTCTATTTCAGTCATGCGGTTCAATCATCATGAAGAAGTCTGCACAGATCTTTGATCACTGGGCGAGAGATGAGCGCCTTCAGTGGGAGTATCTTGCAAATGTTCATGATGAACTTCAAACTGGTGTGCCTAAGAGGTTTGTACTGTCCTATGAATCGGACAACCTAGAAGCTGTGCGCTCTAGGCCTTATGGCGACCAAATCTGGTCAGGTATCCATGAACATGATGGGATCTATAGCCGACACTATTGTCGAGTGGGCGAGCTTGGTGTGAAGAGTATTCGCCAAGCAGGTGTCGATCTTGGGATGAGAATCCCTATGGACGCTGAGTACATGGTAGGTAATAACTGGGCTGAGACTCACTAATGGAACTTTATTGGTAAGGAGGTTGTCTAATATAGTATGCCACGAACGAGAGAGGAGATAGAGTATGATATCTCCAGAGGTCGTAAGGTCTGCACGAAGTGTGGTACAGAGAAGGCATTCGATGCTTTCCATCGACAAGAATCCTCCCCTGATGGGAGGGCGATGTACTGCATTTCATGTAAGACTGAAGGCCGAAGGAGCCATCACCTTAAGCATAGTTATGGTATCACTGAGGAACATTACCTGACTATGATCGATGAACAGCATGGTTGCTGCGCGATATGTGGATCGGATGACGAGACTATCTCTGGTCATCTCTGCGTTGACCACGACCATCAAACAGGGGCAGTTAGGGGGCTTTTATGCTCTAACTGTAACACTGGACTTGGACTGCTACAAGATAACCCTGCGATCTTGCAGTCCGCTATCCGTTATCTAGATAGCTCGAAGGAGCTAGGGAGAAATAAACTTATGTTGGTAAAAGGTATTGCAAATTGGGCACACGTTCAGAAACCAGACGACCGTTTCCCACCTGCAAAGTACAGCATTACTCTACTTGTCGAGGATGATGTCGCACAAGAGCTGCGAGAGGCTGGCCTGAAAGTCAAGAAGGATGGAGATAATAACGTCTTCAAGGTTAAGCGTAACGTACTGAAGGTGACTGGCGAAGAGGCAGGAAAGCCGAATGTTGTAGATGCAGATGCTAATCCGTTCAATGAAGAGATTGGCAACGGCTCATTGGTATTGGTACAGATCCGTCCATACCAGTATAACAACAGCTTCGGTAGCGGTATGTCTGCTGATCTGGAAGGAGTTCAAGTCATTGAACTGGTCGAATACGCCGGTGGTGGTGGTTCAGAGTTTAAGCCGGTATCTAAGGAGGACCTGTAATGCTAAAAGGCACCGTACTTAAGGAAATGGGTGTCTATCGACTGATCGTCGGTGAGAGTGTGCGAGACCCTGAAATGAAGGGGAACGTATACATTATCTATAACAAGGAGACTGATGTAGTTGAGGAGGAGGTTACTTATGCACCGCAGGCCTTTAACTACTTGGAGCAGTTGAGTGCTGAGTGGGATGCTCGTATTCACTCAGAGGAATTGGAAGCAGCGGAAGCAGACGGCAATGTGGCTGCCGTAGCTTCTCTTCGAGATGGGTACAAGCACTGATCGAGTTGCTTTGATTGATGGGGATGAGCTGGTCTATAAGATCGGCCATCTCACTCAAGAAAGCTTCAAGGTCCTGATTAACACAGAAACAAAAGAGCGTTGGACGTTCGATTGTAAGCAAGACTTGGTTGAATGGCTTGAAGAGGACCAGAATGATTTCTGGGAGATCGAAGAGCTAGTTATACCACGAAATGTAGTAGCTGTAAGGTATCACTTAGATCGTATACTCCGCTTTATAAAGGAGCGAACTAAGTGTCCTGTATATGAGATCTTTCTCACATCAGACGATGATGGGAATTTCAGATATAAGCTAGGTACTATCATCCCGTACAAGGGAAACCGAGAAGTAGAGCGCAGGCCCTACTATTGGCAGTACACTAGAGATCTCATCATGGATGAATACGGCGGAACAATGGAGACAAACTGTGAGGCGGACGATGGTATGTCCAAGGCACAGTATAAGTACCGCAAGGAAGGGAGACAGAGCTGCATTGTAACTCAGGATAAAGACCTGAACATGGTTCCAGGGGATCACTTTAACGTCCCTAAGAATCAACTGTTCACAGTCTCCTGGGAAGAGGGTATCAAGTTTTTCTACAAGCAACTGCTAGTTGGGGACATGACGGATAACATCTATGGTATCTATCGTGTTGGGATGAAGACAGCTGATAAGATGATTGAATCCCTTAAGACAACTGACGAACAGAAGCTGTGGGAGTTTTGCTTAGAGTGTTATAAGGATGCACTTGATGATCCTAAGAAGCGAGAGCGTATGCCAAAACCTGACATGCCACTACGTGAGCGGGTAACGGAAATCGCTAGGCTTTTATGGATGCAAAAGTACGATGGGGAGCTCTGGCTTCCACCAGATGAGAGGTAGCTATTGAAACCAGCGAGCGCTAAACAGAAAGGGCGTAAGCTACAGCAGGAGGTCCGAGATCGTATATTAGACTTGTTCCAAGATCTGGAAGAAGATGATGTACGATCTACGGGTATGGGCCAGGGTGGAGAGGATGTCCAACTTAGTCCAGCTGCTAGAGTACGTATGCCCTACGTTATTGAGTGTAAATGGGTAGAAAAGCTGAATGTCTATGAGGCTTATCAGCAGGCCACAGATCATAAAGGTGACTATGAGCCTCTATTGATCATGAAAAAGAACCGCAAGCCAACACTGGCTGTAGTTCAAGTGGATCACCTACTGAGCTTGATAAAAAATAACTACGAGATGCGAGAGTTTCTTTTGGATCTTCTCGCAGAAGAAGGAGAAATATATGGCTGTTGTGAACTTTCCAGACGGAAAACATGAGGAAACAAAGATCACCATTGTATGGCGCGATGGTTCAGATCCAATGGAAGCAGTTTGTACTGCCTTCGGGAATGCTGAGGGTGCCAATGATACTTTAGTCTTCTACAATGATAATCTATCTGAGATCCCTCTATTGATCATCCCGTCTGATAACATCAAGTTTATCAAACTGAATCCATTGGTAGCAAGGAAATCTGATGATGAAATCACTCACTAAGGAAACAACATGAGTAAGATCTTGATCGATGATTACATGGCTTTTACTCGAACTGTAGCCAAGTACCCAAAAGAGCATGAGTACGACTATCTGATGAACGGGTTTGTTGGAGAGGTCGGAGAGTTCTTCTCTGCATTCGCAAAGAATGACCGCGGGGACTATGGGCTTGACGAAGCGATGGATCGAGCCCGAAAAGAGATGGGAGATCTCTTCTGGTTTATGGTTCGACTATGCGATCACTTTGGTTGGAGCCCTGAGGAGATTATGGCTGAGAATCGGGATAAACTGACGGGTCGGTTGAAGGCAGGAACTATTAAGGGTGACGGTGATGAGCGCTGAAGCAGGTGTTAAATACGACGCGGGTAAGCCACGAGCTGGCTTGGTATTGGGCGGCTTTAACAAGGCGCTTATGGAGGTTGCTAAGGTTGGGACGTTCGGTGCTGAGAAGTATACCCCGAATGGCTGGAAGACCGTAGATCCTGATCGATATCGAGATGCTCTCTTCCGGCATCTCATGCAGGATGGAGTGGATGAGGAATCTGGCTTGGCTCACTTAGCTCATGCTGCTTGGAATGTGTTAGCTCTCTTGGAGTTTTCTATCAAGGCCAACGAGAGCAATCAGGAGGCTGTCGATACATGGAATCAGTTCTTTATGAATGAGCCAGCCGAATGGAATCAACCAGGGGCGATTATAGTAAAGGGTGCCGACGCCGAAATGCGCGCTGACCAGTTGTACCAAGCCATGTGCATAGTAAAGGAGGAAGGGAGTGATTGATTATGAACGTGACAATTTGCTGACGGACTTCGCAAAGCTCACTCTTAAAGATAGGTATTTCATTCCAGGAGAAGAGAGCCCACAAGAGATGTATTTGCGTACTGCTCGGGCTTTCTCCGATTATCCTGAGATGGCTGAGAAGATCTATCAGTACCTGAGTATGCAGTGGCTATCCGCGGCATCTCCTGAGTTATCTACAGCTCCTGAGAGGATCTCTTGGGCTGAAGGAGACCCACTTGATAGCTTTAATAGTACACACTTCAAGAGTACAAAGGGTGGGATGCCTATCAGTTGTTTCTTGAACTATGTGCCTGACAGTCGGATAGGACTAAATGCTCACTATACTGAAAATGCTTGGCTATCGTCCTTCGGAGGAGGCATTGGTGGCTATTGGGGCGATATACGTTCTGATGGAGCTACTACTAGCAATGGGTCTGTTAGCACTGGTAGCATACCTTTTCTTCACGTAGTTGATAGCCAAATGCTCGCATGGGCTCAGGGCAAGACTCGTAGGGGCTCTTATGCAGCCTATATGGATCTTGACCATCCAGAGATCATCGAGTTCCTGGAGATGCGTAAGCCCTCCGGAGGCGATATCAACCGTAAGAACTTGAACCTTCATCAAGGAGTTAATATCCCGGATGTATTCATGGAACTGGTTAGAGATGCCCTTGAGAATGGGGAAGATCCTGACTGGCATCTAATTGATCCAGACAGTGGACAAGTAACTGGTACGCTAAAGGTTCGTGAGTTGTATGAGAAGATCTTGCAATTGAGAGCAGCTACTGGTGAGCCATATATCTTCTTTGTAGATACGGCTAACAGAGATCTTCCAGAGACTCAGAAAGCTAAAGGCCTGAAGATTCATCACAGTAATCTATGCTCTGAGATTACCCTTCCTACTAACGATGAACGAACAGCGGTCTGTTGTCTAGCCTCTGTGAATGTAGAGAAGTTTGATGAGTGGTCAGAGGATCCAGATTTTATCTACTTTGCTATAAGATACTTGGATAATGTCTTGGAGTACTTTATCAGGAATGCCCAGCATATCCCGAAAGCAGTGAAGTCCGCGGCAGCAGAGCGGTCTCTGGGTCTGGGAGCCTTGGGGTTCCATAGCTACTTACAGTCTAAGAATGTTCCATTTGAGAATGTGATGGCTGCTTCTATCAACCACAGGGTCTTTAGATTGGTTAAGGAGAGGGCAGTTGAAGCTTCGAAGCTTTTGGCTAAAGAGCGTGGTGAGCCAGAGGATATGGTCGGGACTGGACTACGTAATGCCCATCTTCTTGCTATTGCTCCTAATGCTTCTACAAGTATTCTTCTTAATACTAGTCCCAGCATCGAGCCTTGGAAAGCGAATGCTTACGTACAGCAGACTCTTACTGGCACGGTTGAGATCAAGAATAAGCACCTGGAGGCGATCCTCTATGAGCGAATGAAAGAGCTTGGACGAGATCGAGAGTGGCTAAATGAGGTCTGGAAGCAGATCTTGGTTGACGATGGATCAGTCCAAGGGATAGACTGCTTGACTGAATGGGAGAAAGAGGTCTTCAAGACTGCCAAGGAGATTGACCAGGAGTACATTATTGGACTAGCGGGGGATCGTCAGATTTACCTCTGTCAGTCACAGTCTGTGAATCTGTTCATCTACCAAGGGTATGATATCAAGAAGTTCTCCAGGCTCCACACACTAGCTTGGGCTAAGGGAATGAAGTCCCTCTATTACTGTCGATCTGAGGGGGCAAGGAAGGCCGAGAACCTCTCAGAAAGTGTAGAGAGAATTCGGCTAGATGATCCTTTCGGGAGTGCAGACGAATGTCTGAATTGCGAAGGGTAATACATGCAGAGATGTGGTTAAAGATTTGCCAGGAACTAATCAAGGACGGTGAGTATCTTGAGGCCCAGGCAGTCCTTGACCACTTGATTGAAGGCCTAAAAGGGCTAGAGGAGAATAATGATGGCTGCACATAGCAGAGTTAACGTGGATGAGAAGACTCGTAGGATGTACTTGGAAGACCGAGTAGTTGTTCTAAACAACGTAAAATGGTTTGATGCATCTGGAACTTGGTTACGGATCTTCAGTGATGAGGGGTATACAATCTTCAACCCCGACAAGATCATGTATATCCAGGTGGATGGGGAGGTAGTGAAGTAATGAGCAGCATCCTGGACACAAGGGCACACTATAAACCCTTTCAGTATCCAGCTGCATTTGAGTTCTACCATCAGCAACAGAAGATGGGATGGCTTCCTGAAGAAGTTCCACTCCACACAGATGTATCTGATTGGAATAACAAGCTTACTCTTCCTGAGAAGAATCTATTGACACAGCTCTTTAGGTTCTTCACACAGGGAGACGCCGATGTAGCTCAAGGGTATTTCGATAACTATATCCCGGTTTTTAAACTACCGGAACTGAGGATGATGATGGGAGCTTTCGCTAATATGGAGTCAGTCCATATGCATGCGTATAGTCTCCTACTTGATACGGTAGGGATGGATGAGGTAGAGTACCAAGCTTTCACGAGCTTCAAGGAGATGGCGGACAAGCACAACTATGTTGAGCAGTTCAAAATCGTTGGAGAGGAGGGGAGTAATGAGTACTTAGAGAGTGTGGCTAAAAGCCTAGCTGTCTACTCAGGTTTCACCGAGGGCTTACAGCTCTTCAGTAGCTTTGCGATCTTGATGAACTTTCAGCGGTTCAACAAGATGAAGGGTATGTGTACCATCGTAGAGTGGAGCATCAAAGATGAGTCTCTACACATCGAAGGAATGCTATGGCTTTTCAGGGAGTTCATTAAACAGCATCGATGGATCTGGACGGATGACTTCAAGAGGGAGATCTATGAGATTGCGAGAAAGATGGTTGAACTTGAAGATCACTTTATCGACCTTGCTTTTGAGATGGGCGGCATTGAGGGTCTTGAGGCTGAAGAAGTCAAACAGTATATCCGTTATATCGCAGATAGACGATTGCTGCAATTGGGGCTCAAAGCTAACTATGGAGTTAAGTATAACCCCCTGGGATGGCTTGATTGGATCATCAACGCAGAAGTCCACACCAACTTCTTCGAAAAGCGATCCACCGACTACGCTAAAACTGGCACCTTAACAGGAAGCCTTTGGGATTAATCAGGAGAATATGATGACTGACGTACATAAGAAATTTGATGGTATCATGAAGGGTTTTATCCAGCAGAAGAATAAGCTGCAAGGATTGAAGAACCAAGTGATTGCTGAGACTGAACAGCAATTGAAGATCATGAATGATGCAGAGGTACGCTCACTGGCTTTGAATGGCCTTCAGTATCGAATCGATAACTCGATTGGAGAGATCAATAAAATCATTGGGGAGTCGTCAGATGTCTGATGGCAATGAAAGGTTCTCCATAGAAGAGAGAGATACTTTTGGTAAGATTGCAGATAATCTTGCAGAGTATGTCGCTAACTTCTATGGGAGAGACCCGAGTACTATCACTGAAGAGGAGATGGGCTTCTTAGAGATCGCCCGATGCTACTTGAAGTTGTATCAAGCAACGTTCATTGAGATCTCTCCTGAATAACGTCAACTAACTCATTATGTCTGGCAGCACACTCATCGTATTGAGCGTTCTGTCGGACGTGATGCTTAATCAACGCTTTAAACCTACCGTCCGTCGCATCCACGCGAGGAGGACACTTCACCAGCGTCTGTGCTGGGTATTCACTCCTGACCTGCAGAGTTCCAAAGCTGCAGCCCGTCAGCATCAAGCTCGCAATCAAGAGCACTAGAATTTTCTTCCACATAATTGTCTACCTGTTCAAGAACTACCCGTTCTTTCCACCTGATAACCTCGACAACCTCAACGACATCTTCGTTAATCTCCATGTTTTCTTCAGAGATCAACTGTTGCTGTATGATAAGGTTTTCAAGAGCTTCAACTTTCTCAGACTCATATTTAGCCTGAGCTACCTTATATCCAATCCATCCAGAGAATGCTATGGCTAGCACAGCCCCTATGATCATAGGGTTGCCTTTAGCTATCCCCAGAATCTTTGGACCGAGGCTTAGTACTGTTCCCCACATTAGAATTTCTCCATTTATAAAGTGCTATTGCTGCTGGAGGCAGTCCCAGCAGAGATGCATAGGCAGCATTAGCAGCCGCGGTAATTAATGAGATGTCTGAGAACATCATGTATGTAGCATAGCCTACGAGACCCATAGCCCATAGAGCTACGAGTACACTCAGTACGCCGTGTTTGTAAATGAAGTTACTCATAGCCCCAGTAGGCCTCCGGTTTATTCGGGTCATTATCTACATGGATAAATGTGTTGGCCATCCCTATCCGCCTAAAGCCAGCTCTTACAAGCCCTTGAATGATTCGAAGGGCCTCTTTCTTAGAGCTATATCCAATATCAGCGGCATACCCGTCCCTATGGCTTGAAGTAGGGCTTCCACCAACACTCCTATTATGGGCTTCAGTCCTGAATCCAGAGGTGATATTGTAGGGAACTCCTGAGATGATCCTAGCCTTATCAAGCATCTCTAAGAACTCAGGGTCCATGTGGGCTTCTCCAGATCCCGGTTGGTCTGGTGAGTCAAATTCTGAATAGTTAAAGTAAATCATTCGTGATGATCAGCCTCTTTTAGTGTCCAGTGAAGGCGCTCCTCCATGCGAGCCTCAATGACTCTCATCTCTATCTGCCTAGCAGTGATCTCATCCATCTTCTTCTCTAGATTAGATAGGTCTGAGATATAACCTGAGGCACCGATAGAGATGATAGCCAAAATAACTGCTGCCCACGATGCCAGAACATTCCAATTAGTCTTTCCGGAAGCAACCATAATCTCCTTGAGGTCCCTAACTTCGAGAGCTAGGTTCTCCACGATTGCTTCTAGTCGAGAGAGACGAGTGTCCTGATCGCCATCATACTCAGTTTTCTCATTTCTCATTTCGTAGTCTCACTGTATTTTCTGTTGAGCAGGATCATTCGTCTGTTGATATCTTGAATTTCTCTAACTTTCTGTTGTTTAGAGAGTCCCTGGTTCTTTACAACCTTAGATCTTGCAGTTTGTAGTTTTCTTAGTTCAGCTTTGTGCTCTTGAGCGCGACGATACTTAGTCTGTTTGACTGTAGTTGCATAGCTGCTTACACCTAGACCGCGGAGTATGGACTGAGACATTGTCTCTTTTTGGTTCCCTTCAATGTCAACATTGTTATTGGGAAGCCCTAAGATACTCATGTCATAATGATCCATAAGTTTACCAGCTACACCGTGATTAGTCAAGAATGGAGGGGCCATCATAGCGTAGCCGTAGTTCCAGATCTTAGCGAGCGCGGTGCCTGCGGAGTCCCCTGCACTTACGATCTCCCTACCCATAAAGGTATCTTTATTGGACAGAAGAGATACAATAGTGGTTGGGATAGGACCTCCGAGTAAGCCAAGACTATTAGCTCCATCCCAAGCTGCAGAGACTGCTCCGTAAGCATAGTCTTCACCAGTCTCAGCGTACTGGAACTTACCGATACTCTTAGTAGCTACATCTTGCCAAGGAGCCCAAGGGAAGTAGTACCCAAAGTCTACGGGTACGATCTTACCGTTGGCATCTTTAGTCGGCCACAAGTACACAGAGGACTTCTCTCGCATCCACTTAGGCATGTTCTTCTCAATCTCATCTATCTCCTCGGGAGTCAGATCTCCTAAAGAACTGACAGCATAGGCGCTCATAATAGATGGGAGAGCGGCATATTTGATAAACTTCTGAGGGTTCCTAGAGAGCCCACGAACAACAGCTGGGAGTGCCTTCATTGTATATGTAATGAATGGAGCACCGAAAGCATTACGACGCAGGTCCTTAAACCAAGCAGTCACATTGGAGTAATCAAAGATAGCCTCATTAGCGTGGATAACAGACCTGTTCATAACAGCATCACGTTGAGCTTGGTCAAGACTCTTCAGGCTATCTACACCGTTCTCACGAGTCCAGCGCTCAATGTAATCCCTCATGGCTACAGCCTTGGAAACACCTTCTAGTCCACCATAGAAATTAGCCGCAGCCTCTCCAGTGGCTAGCATCATCCCCTGAATTTTAAGCCATTGAGACTTTACGGATCCCTCTAGATTCTGCATCTCTCTAGCGACTTTAGCTGCGTGAGTGGCATTGGTCATCTCAGAGAGTAGGTAGATCTCGCTGGAGCTATAGGTAGTTCCGAATAGACCATGTTCATGAGCGGCTGCCCAATACTCAGAGGGCTTGCCCTTATAGACCTTGACTAACTCTTCGACCCACATCTTCATGAGTTTCAGAGAATTAGTAGGAGAGGCTATATCCAGCAATACAAAGTTACCGATAGCATTACGGAACCAAGAAGGTGGGTTCAAGACGACCTTCGACAGTTTCCAAAGCTGGTTAGCTCTGTCCATCTTACCGCCAGGAGCCAGGGCTTTAGTTAGACCATTCATATCCTCGATAGCAAAGGTGGTCTCTGTGAACTCATCATAGATCTCTTTACGTACCCAACGCCCAGCCAGATCTCCATAGCCTCGTTCCATAGGCATCTTTCGATAGGCATGAGACACAGCCTTCTTGAACTCATCAGCCGGGAATGGTTGGTCAAGGGGCAGGCCAACCTCTGACTTAATCTTGGCCTCTAGAGCTTCATTGTACTTCTTGAGTTCATTCTCAGTATGTGCCAACTCCTCTTCTAGCGCTTTTACATGTTCTGGTTCATAGGTCAGATCACCTCTGCGTACATCTTCCAGAATCTTTCGGTAGCTCTCTACCAGTGTTTCTGCACGATCAATAGTAATCTTTTTACCAGTATTGTACTGTTCGATCTTATTGTCTCCAAGCACCCATCCGAGATCCTTCTCTGAAGAGAGTTTCCCTATTAGGTGTGTATACTCCAGGAGAGCAACGTCACGACCAATCAGGCTGAGAGCCTCGGGAATAATGAACTCTGGGTTCTGCAATTCACCAAGCATAGCTTTATCACGAGCAGTCAGCTCTGGAGCTTTCTTCATCAGGTAAGTTAAGGGAGAAGCTTTACGCCCAGAACCCATAGCACGAGATGCATACAACATGTATCGAGCTGGTAGATACTTTCCTTGGTTCGCGAGGTAAGTCTCAGGATCTAGTTTACCAATCCGTACCAGACGCTCACCGAACTTACTGATCTCTTCTTTATAAGATACTAGTGCGTCTTTTTGGCTCTGGGTTAGATTGATATCCTCAACATTGATACGGTCACTCCGCATAAACTCCATCACAACTCGCTTCTGTTGCTGAGACAGGTTTTTCAGGACCTTCTGGGCTTTACGAGCCAGAACATTGGTACGCTCAATATTTCCCAAGACTTTCTGGGCTACTGCCTCCTTCATCTTATGGTTACGAAGGGTTCCCTCAGCATTGAAGAAAGAGTACATTGGGGTGAACTCATTACGGAACTTACGCCATACCTTGATTCCATAGGAAGTGAAAGCATTCTCGGTGACATCAGCGTACCCACTATTCATTACAGCATCAGCAGCTGTGATCTCTTTAATACTCATACCCTCTGCAGCTGCTTGCTTTAGAGCTTCCAAACGTTCTTGGTAGGCCTCCTCTTTAGTGCGCGGAGGAAGATCTCCATTATCTGCTGCTTCATTATAGGATTCAGCTGGAGAAAACTGATCATACCCGACATCTTGCTCAGTCATTTGGGCAAGAGTTTCAAGACGAGGCTTGACCATCAGCTTCTTCTTGCCCTTTGCATTAGGCAAAGCAACGCCCTGGCCATATAGGTTCTCATAGGATTGAGCAACCATAGCCATCAGATCTTCATCGGTGATTTTATGCTCTCCAAAGATAGTGCGAAGTCTGTGTTTAACCCAGGTCCTCAACCTTTTCATGAGGCTCTCTTCACCCTTCGTCCATTTCTCACGGAGCTTAGGATCACTGAACTCTTTAGCTCGCTCAGCAATATATTCGTCTAGGAGACGACGACGTGCTTCATTGGAGACATAGATAGTCTCTTTAGTCTTCCCATCCTGACCCACTACTGTATAAGGGCGGATACCAGAGCCCTTCTGACCCTTTAGTCGACCACCTTTCAGGTCAATCTTATCCCAACGGAAACGGAGATCCAGAGCCTTCTCTAGAATCTCTCTATTAGTGTCAGCAATACGATCAAGAAAATCGTCATACTTAGAGATACCGCCGTTAGCGTAATTGAATCCGATAGAATCGAAGAGCCTGCGAAGACCATGATGACCTACTAGTTCATGCAGGAAGGTGCCCAAGAATTCTTTCTTGTAGTCTTGATACAGAACAAAGTTATGTGGGTTCATGTAGATTTCGGTAGGAGCACCGGGCTTACTTCTATGCATTCCACCGTAGCCAAGCTCTACAGGAAGAGTGGCTTTGCGACCTAGACTATCTGGGGCATCACTCATATCTTTGATGAAGACAAACTTAATCTCACCCGATGGAATCTTCAGCTTGGATACCCAGTTGTAGAAATCTTTCTCCAGTTCTTTGATGCGCTTTTCGTATCTCTTAGCGAACTCAGTGTCACCAGGGATATAGTTTCCGCGGACACCGAACTGTAGACGTTGCTCCAGAATGGAGCGGGAAAAGCTTTCAGCAGTACGAGCGGGACTCTTCTCGAAATCTCTGATAACCTTCATCTCAGAACGACGAATAAGGGCATCCACCTCAGAGTTAAGGCCCAACGAGCCTGCAGTAGTCCAAACAGTTTGTGAGGTCTTCTGATCAATACCCTGGAGAACATACCGCCCCGCTCGTTTCTTCCACTGTCCCGTAAGTCTGTACTTGAAAAGCGGATTGTCATTAAGTAGGACCTCCCTCCCCTCTAGCTGGGGAAGGCTCCCACTAGGAGCATTTAGCCCCATAGCATCACGAGCTGCATCAGACTGCATGTCTATATAGAGCTTATAGTCAGGGATCATCTGTTTCTCATCAATGTACCTGATCATCCGCTCAGCGACTTCTTTCTGATGTTCGTTGTATTCAGAGGACTCAAGGACTTGTCTTAGTTCTCCCTTAGCAATATTTTTTGCTTTGGTGAACTCCATCCCTTTACCCATTTCAGTCACACTGAACTCAAATGGATCCTCATCATAAGATCCGAAATCTTCAAGTCCTGTTCCAGCTAGGTCATCCTGGCCCCGTTCAAGGTCAAGCATCTCTTGCTCCATCTTGCGGAGCTCTTCTTTACCGATATTCTCACCGTCTCTGGTAACCTCGGGGATATCGATCCCCTCTTCCATAGCAGCTTGTGCTAGAGGGTCATCAGCCAGAGCAGCTTCACGCTCGCGCTTAGCCTCTAGTGCATCCCTAGCTTCTTTTTGCTTCTTTAGGGTGGCCTTAGCTGTAGGCTTTTTAGCGCCCTTCTTAAACGAAAGCATTTCATCAATAGTCGTCTCAAGACCATTAATGTTCTCAAGGACAGCATTAACGAGATCAGGTTTCTTCTTGAACTTAGAGCGTCCAGGGACATTGGCTTCCTTCAGAAGCTGACGCATCTGCGGGACTGTTAGCTCTGGAAGGCGTCGCGCTCTCTCTGCGTCTCGGTCTTCCATCGTTTCTTGGACTTGGCCACCTTCTGCCGCTTCAGAATCACTAAGGGCAGGTTCTTGAACTGTCTTTGCTTTTTTGTCTGCAAGATTACTAGCTTCCTTCTTAAAGGGATCGGGGCCGAAGTTTTTCTCCATGTCTTCACGGACACCATCCATGTACTCATCAGGTTTAATTACTCTACGAGCATTCCAGAACTTACTAGGAACATAATCGCTACCAAAGACATAACCAACCGGCGGAGTACCTGTAAAAGAGTCTACTGGCTTCTCAGACAACCGGTAGAACTCAGCCCACTTATTGTAATTCTCCTGACGCTTTTTCATCTCTTCGATGATAATAGCCTCGCCCATCCCACGGGCATCTGGATTACCAGTCTTCTGTGAGATAAGGTCAAGAGCTTTGTTAAGGGATTCGATAGAAGCTCCTTCGGAGGCCATATTTCTGACTACCTGAAGGCTTTCCTCCAGCTTCTGATTGTCTTCAGCTACTTTTTCTGCGAGGTCCTTTTCAGTCTGCTCAGCAATCTTAGCCTCTACAGCAATAGCTTCAGCCTTCTCAATCTCAGGCTCTCGGCGCTCAGTGGCGATCTCAGCTTGTGCTTCAGCTTCCGCTGCTACTTCCGGGGCTTCTTCTTGGGGGATAAACTCAGGGAGTTCACGAATGACATCCTCGTCACTAGTGTCCTGAACAGTCTCCGCAACTTCTTCTGGCTCGATAGGATCTTCCGGTTCTACCTCAGGAACAGGCTTTGGCTCTGGGGTAGCCTCTGGCTCTGGGGTAGGATTAACAATCTCCTCAGCTCTCTCCTCAATAGCGTTAGTTAGTTTCTCAGTCTCGGCCTGGAGGATTTGCTCTTCTTCTACTTGGGCTGCAGCTTCTGCATTGAGCTGCTGGTTCATAGCCTCACGCTCTTCCTCAGCAATATTTTGAGGGCCCTCAGCCATAGTGCCTTGTTCACGCTCAGCCTTACCAACACGAGCAGCCTCTTCATCGGCTAGTCGAGCTTCACGTTGCTCATTCGTCTCGGGAGCTACTCCGCCGATCTCGATCTCCCCTCCACCGACATAATCTCGGTAGAAGTTGATGAGATCCTCGGCTTCCATCTTGGCGACCTTAATCGGCTCTACTCGTTTACCCTCAGCATCGGTCTCGCCCAGGATGTATTTATTGGCGATCTCATCCAAGACTACACCAGCTTTCTCACGAAGCTTAGAAGCCATAGGGCCATTGGGGTTTGCTTTGATTTGCTGGTCAATACTCTGCAGTTGATTGGATGCAGCGGCAATATCAGAGAATCCAAAGTCTTCACCAGATACTGGGTTCTTACCTTCTTCTACTTGCTTCTCCAGCCCTTGAGCTGCTTTCTCGATGGGACCAGGAGGAGGGGACTCACCAGCGATAGCACCAGTAGCGCCACCCATAACACTACCACCGATAGCGCCAGCGACAACAGAGTTAAGCAGAATAGATCCCATATCATCTGGGAGACCTCGCTCCATGATAAAGGCTTTAGTAGCTTCTTCAATAGTAGACTGTAGTGCTTCCGTCCCACCCTCGATGAATGCTTGCTTTCCGCCCTCTTTGGCAATGCGCTCGCCTATCTTCCCGACAATCTTTTTCTTCAGCTCACCACCGAACCCAAAAGCTTTACCAAGACGTAGAATAGGGAGAGCATCTAAAGCGCCAGACGCAGCACCACCAGCCAAAGCTGGCAGAATAGCACCAGCCCCTTCAGCTCCTTCAGAAGCTACATCGCCATAGATGCCGCCAGTTGCCATCCCCATAGAGGCTCCGAAGGTACCAGCAGTTTGAGCCAGAGCGACTCTCTTAGCGAGAGCTTCTCCAGCTAGCTTGGTTATTTGATTTCTAGCTGCAGACTTAACAGCCATACCAGCCAAGCCGCCGCCAGTAGCCATAGCAGCTGCAGTTGGAACCAATTGGCCAAGCGTACCAGAGACCAGATCAGTGAAGTCCCCAAAACTCTCTACGTCTTCAACTCGACCTATACGAGGAGCATTCTCTTGGGCTTCTTGGACATTCCTTTCATATCCCTCTAAGCCGAATTCACGTAAGCCTTCAGACCCAATAGCATCACCAGCAAGAGCAGCTAGGCCGTAGCCCATGCCCTGTAGTTGATCAATACCAGAAGAGACACCCTTGGTAAACTCCCAACGAGTGTCTTGAGTCTGACCTAGCTTTGGTGAAGAGGTCCGAGACTTATTATACTCTTCAATAGCTTTAAGTTGAGCTTCAGTAAGGGCCATATATTATTCCTATTACTTCTCATCACCAAGTTTCTTCTTATCACTAGGATAGAGGAATTGTTCCAAGAGTTTAAAGACTTCGGGTGAGGCGACAGGCATGCCTTCAATATCTTTACCAGTGGCAAACCCAGAAAGCTTCGCTAGAGCGTCGATTCGATCTTTCTCTGCTTTGCGACGAGTTTCTGCTAGATCAGTCACTGCCTTCTGACCAGCTGCAGCAGTCTCCGCGGCGAGTCGAGTCCTCTGAAGCTCTTGATCTCCTTGTTCAAGTCCGTAAGTCTTTTCGAATTGAGCAGCTCGCTGAGCCAGTTCCTCCGAGGCGAGACCTTCACGGGAGGCCCGGTCAGCAGCTTCAGACTGGAGGCCAAGCTGACCAAGAACCTCTTCGATCCGCTGACGGTTGAAAGCAATTTCCGCTTGCTGCTCTCTATCAGCAGTAGCGGTATCGAAGGTAATGTCCTGTCCGCGGAGCTTAGCTTCGGACTGAAGACGTTGACCCTCCATCTGAGCAATTACCCCCAAAGCAGCTCGAAGGCTAATCTCCCCACCGGGGCCTCTACCAGCCTTAGAGAGAATGTCATCATAGAAGGCTTGACGAGCTTTAGCTTCCTCCCGAATCTGTTGAGTAGCATCAGGGGCATAAGCACGTCGAGTCGGCTCAAGAGATTCTCCACGTCTAACTGCAGCTAACTTAGCAGCTTGCAGCGCAGGCCCAGTATCAGTTGAGGTGACTCCACTAACGGTATTAAAGGTCCCAGCACCAGTTTGGCCTAGAGCAGTTCCATCAGTGCGAAAAGCACCTTGGGAGCGCTTCATCGGCTGATTATCAAACTCTCGTTGAGCTTGGGTATTCTTAATAAGTTGTTGCGCAGGACGGGCAGCAGCAGCTACATCAAAAGCTCCAACAGTTCCTACACCAGTACCAGAAGCATCAGCTCCAGCAGTACCGCCAGCTCCCCCAGCTTTTTCGTTCATGTTTGCTGTACGCTGAGCATCAGGCCCGCCTACGGGAGAGGGGGATACGGTAGAGGGGGGTTTATTTTGTCCTACGGCTCGCCTAATAAGACCAGCGACACCTGCTGAAATCCCTCTGTCTGCTGCTTTAAGGCCTTTCTTAACAAGAGAAGGGAGCTCTCTCAGCTCATCTGGATTACCTTGTCCAGTAACTGTAGGGCTAGCAAGTTTAGCTCGTTTACCTAGCTCTTTTTCATAATCAGATAGAGCCATATTATTTCTCCTGGTATGTATGTGTCTCTACGTGGCTTGCACTCAGAGATTCGCTCAGGCTCATATTGATTCCGCTCATAGAGGCTGCTACCAGACCAGAGCCAATAGAGGCTCCAGATTTCAGTTTCTCTAGTAGAAGCTCTGCGGCATTACGAGCATTAGCGATGTTTTGATCAGTATTCTTGAGATCCACATCTGCCTTGTACTTGGCTTGTTGCAGCTGCAACTCAAAGATATTCTGGAGAACCCTAGAACGGACCTCCTCTTTGGAGATGTCTGCAGAGTACGCTTGTACTTCAGAGCGGAACTTATCTACCTCGGCGTTAAAGACAGCTGCTTGTGCTTGAGTATTCTTCACAATAGCTTCAATCTTGCCGAGAGTGTGTTGTAGGGTTAGCTTATTGACTTCAATATCCGTATCTGCAATAACCTTTCCAGCATCTACCTGGGACGCATAGGCTTGAACCTGGGATGCGTATGCCTTTACTTGAGAGTCAAAGACGTCTGCCTTAGCGACTTCTGCCTTAACTCGCTCAGCATATGCACCTACTTCCGCCTGATACGCTCCAACCTGCGCTGTATAAGCATCAACCTGGGATCGGAAACCTTCCAGCTTAGCAGCTTCAGCTCGAACCTTAGTTTCAACAGCCGACCACTCAGCTTTATAGATCTCCACAATCTGGCGAATGCCTTCGATTTGGGAAACATAGAGCCTAACCTTAGAATCGTTGATGTCTACTTGGGCTTTTACGCCCTCTATTTGTGCTTTATAGACCTCAGCTTTAGTAAGTTCTGCTCTAACTTGCGTTTCAAAAACATCAGCAGCAGTCTTATAAGCCTGAAGACGAACACTAAACTGTTGAACAGATGCCTCGAAAATAGCGATAGCTGTCTGTTGGATATACTTTTGGACTTCTAGGGCTCGATTCTGAACATCATTATGAAGATTAATCAGGACTTGCTCTAGAACAATAGCCTGCTCGATAGCATGCTTGATATTGGACTGCTCTAGATCCGCTTGCTTAATAGCAATCTCTCGGGACAGATCAGCAATCTTGCCTTGTACTTCTTGGGTAGCCTCATCAATAGCTGCAAGGACGGAGCCAGGAGGACGTTGGAAGCCACGACTAGCATTCTTAGATAGAATGGTGTCAATGGTCTTCATCGACTCTTTTTCTTCTCGGTCTTTGGCTCTTTCCCAGATAGCATTCTCGATGGTCGGGTTTAGCCCGGTTCCACCGTTTTGAACACGATCAATAAGCTCTGCTGTTACTGCATCAACTAGATTCGAGTGATATTCCGATTCCGAGAAGCTAAATGTGTTTCCTGGTATCTGAATGTTTTCGTCAGTCGGCGCGTCGGCAGTAAACTCGTATTGTGTGATTGTAGGGAGTGAAGGTATGTCCAGTTCTTGAAAAGTCGGAACACTAGGAAGAGTGTAATCAGGACTGGTAGGATCTGTGAAATTAAAGTCAACATCTGGAGCATCTCCTGGAGCAGACACGTCTAGAGCACCAGGATTCTCGATGTCGTCTAGAACCGGGGCCGTGCCTGTGAAAGTGGGAACGGTTACACTAAGGCCCGACTTGTCTACTTCAGTCAGGTTTGGTACTGACGGAAAATTAGGGTCAAACTGGATATCTCGGTCAGGAGCATCAGGTGTCTCCCCCGGATCAAAATCAATTACAGGTGGAGTAACCCCATCGAAAGCAGTTTCTGCAATCTCATAGCTAGACATTGGAATGTAGTTGTCCAGCTCATCTAAGAAATCAATCGCAGTCCTATAGGCATTATTGGCGTTATTGATAGCCGACGTAATGTCAATATTAGGATTTACGATTGGTACGTAGTTGTAAGTTCCCATTAAATCTTTCTCCTGAACTCAACGGGGATAAACTCGATCTCATCAAGTTCGAGGCTAGAGTTGTTTTTAGTAATCAATTCAAATTGCCAGTAGCGCCCTACTAGGCCTTTACCTATTTTAATAGCTTGAGTGTCTAACCCTACCGTCTTAGAGTCCAGTTCGTAATATTGGGAACTCTTCCCATCTACGAGGACCTTCAAGATGATGGAGCAATCATTAGTTACACCCAAGTACATCTTCTTCACCTGCTTCTTAGAGGAGGTGTTAAAGTCAATAGCTGTAGTCTTAAGAGTTGCGACAATATCAACGAGAGAGTCAGTAGTTCCACCGTATTGATAGAGGCCTTCACTATTGGCCATCAAGTATTGCCCCTGGAACTCAGCAATGCTATTGAAATTAAAATTAGAATAAGTGGACAGAGCATATCCTTCCGGATTAAAGCTGTAGGTATTATAAAACCCATCAGCTCTCATAGCTCCCACAAACTGGAATTGGTCTACTAGTTCACTGTTCAGAATGGACTGTAGGTCTATATCATCCAGCGCCGTGAGATCTTCTTGAGCTAGAGCTCCGAGAATAAAGAATTCACTCTGAACCATAGTTAGTTCAATTTGATCTATAAGTATAGCAGATCTTACGAATAAGTCGACCACTTCGTCATATACATCGACAAGCTCCAGGATCTCTTTTCGCCAACCTCTTTCAGCCAGATCTGTCATGACAAGGCTCAGGGCTAGAGCAGTATTAAAAGTTGCCCTGGAGCTGGGAGTATCATTTACTCTCAGAGACTCAATGATATCTGCTAGACGTAGCTTAAGCTCGGTTATGCTGTCGTCCACTGTAATGATATCTGAGAGGAGAATAGGGAATAGAACGGATATGGTATCCCTAAGAGTCACTTTGTCCACTAGAGAGCTGGAGAAAGAGCCTGAGGAGATAAGAGAGCTGGTAGCGTTGATCCCTTCTAGGATATGTGTGTAGAGATCTAATGCAAAGCTAGTGGAGACTTCCAGGTTCTCTGACACAGCAGCACTGAACCCCACTAAGAAGTTATGAGAGGTATTTAGGTTCTCATCAATTGTATCATTATATGTTGCCATTAGATCATTCCAAGCCAATCACAGTCAGAGTCATTACTAGGCATATTGTAGGTATCCACATAAGCAGTATCAAAGTTCAGGGTGTCCCATACGATTGCTTTCTCTCCCGAGATATCCCACTGAATCCCGTATATGGGTTGTAGATTTCTAAAAGTAGAGAAACCGAATTGTTGTCTCTTTTTCCCGAGGATCACATTCCCCTCATGAGTGCAAGAGAATCCTATGCAGGCCGAGACAAGTTTGTCAGCATCTGTTTGATACCCTGCTCGATAGCTGAAGCCCTCGATGTTCTTATCTCTAGTAGATCCATCATGACCATTCCAGCAGAGGTCCATACTCATAGGCCAAATAAGTTCCTGGTTCTGCAAGTACCACTGAGTTGTCTCATATGAGCTACAGGCATCTCTCAGAGTGTTTATTGGAGACGAAGGAGTTCCAGGATCGTCACCATTCAAGTTATATGGGGTAAGGAGGGGCTGGCCCCCATCGAACTCATCCCACATATGGATAATCGTGTTATTAGGGATATCCAGATCCTCTGGTGTCTGCCCTTCTCTCAAGATGTCCTTTCCTACGATAAGGAAATTAGAGGCCTTCTGTGTAAAGACATCTAAATAATCAAATTCAGTTCCAGTCCAGTGCCATCTTTTCTCTACAAAATAAGAGGTGACCCATGCCCTGTCATAACGAAGATCTATTCCTTGAATCACGAAGTGATTATAATCAGCATCAAACTGATCCAAGTTGATTAGCGGATTAGAGGGAGTATCAAAGTACTCAGTCCTCTGTCCGGTAAATGAGTGACCATTCCATCTTATCTGGCTTACCGAATTAAAGGCTGCTGTAAACTCTTGACTGCCGGTATAGTAGTCATCATCAACAAAGCCTCTACCCTCTAGATATACTCGCTCTCCGCCTCGATAGTCAATAGCTGCTTTGACCCACCCATCTCCTGGGTTGATTCCCCTGAGAATTGTATGATACCCCTCACTAAGAGGGCTCTCAGATGCAGGAGTGATGGTCTCGTCAATATCATGAATGACAGCTTCCCATTCTTGTTCTACTATTCCTAGTAGATCTGGAGAGATCTTTAAGTGCCAAAAAGCACCAGTAACCTGGGTCCCGCAGAAGGAGTACTCAGTCACTACAGGATCTTCACTGTAGTCAGGGGGCCTAGCAACAGGATCCCCGAGGTCCCACTCATGTATAGCATTCATGTGCCAAGGTCCAGAGATCTCATAGTAGAGAATCTCATTAGTCTCTGGATCTCTCACAGGCTCTTCATTGAAGGCTGCTACACCATGAACCCTCGGCCAGACATAATAATAGCTTCTATGAGGCTGACCAAAGTGCCCAGTAGTATACTCTTGTCTGGTATGGAAATCCCATTTAGCTGGGACCTCTAAAGTTCCTATAAGATTCCAACCAGCTGGATTTTCCTCGGTGGCTATAGAGTTGTCTGGAAACTTATACTTAGGTTCTAGGTTTCCTGGGAAGCTCCTAGACCAGACTTTTACTATGGGAGTACGGACTTCATTAGTCCATGCGCCATAAGTATAATTTAAATTGCTGGAGTATTCGATGGTAGTCAAAAGGACCGTTAGAGATCCTGTATCGCCTCCTAGCAAGTTTGCACCCAGTATTGCTCTGAAATCATTGTGGGCTCCTTCAGTTGGAACTTGGCCAAGAGAGTGCCCATTCCACGTTAAGTATTGCCCAGCAGGATTATGGAAATACCGGTTGCTGTATGTTCGATTGATGCCTCTATTTTCGACCTCAGAAATACTGAAGCCAATATAACCTATGTTGTCCCACCCTAGTTCCCATGAGAGATAAGAGTCAGATGGCTCATGGTAAGAGAACGTAGTGTTTCTTCTTCCAACTCCATGATCAGATACAACGTAATAGGCATAGGTTGGGTCTACTGGTTCATCAGCTGTAGTAGGCTGGATCCCAGCTTCTTGCGGACCGAAGTCACCTCTTGTAGACTTCTTAGGCTCTAAAGAATGATGTGCCCAAGATCCCAGCGGATTGTAGTAAGACTTGCCTTCATCATCTACGAGGGTCTTAGGAGCGACGGGATTTCCCCCTCCATCATAGCCAGCGGAGTTAGCATCATCGTATGGGATTAACCATACACCTCCGCGGCCACCTTCTTTTTGTTCCTTCTGAACAGCGTCAATATGAGCCACAAAATGAGTAGCGTGCTCATAGATAGTCAGAGTAGCCTGTTCTTCTTTAGCACCAAATTGCCTGCGATTAATTCTCACAGGCAATCCAGCATCAAACGGCCTCTCTTCAAGCTCGCGGATCATCGATCTAGCCTTAGGCATATACCTTTGGGCTAGCTTCTTGTCCCCCGTAAATCGCTTGAAGATCGGCTTCTTAGTCATTAAGCGTCAGCAATCTGCAGCTGATAGGTGACGTTCAGAACATCCGTATCAACCATGTCACGCTGAGAAGCAAACAAGGATGCAGAGCACAGGACACCAGTCAAACCGCCCAAGACATTGTCACTGATCAAGAATGCACCATAAGCGGTGACAGCTTGGTTAGCAGTGAAGACTGCAGGACTAGCGGTGTTAGTAATGATCTTACCAGAAGCTCCGGCATCAACGAAAGTCGGACGGACAATCTCGTCGATCTCTGAATTGATCTCATTCCCCTTACCTGCACCAGCAAAAACAGATGCAGTATCACCTGCTACCGGGGTGTAGTTATTTTTGTAAATACCAACATACCAAGTAGACTCTTGGGTGGCATTAGACAGGGCAACATCCAGGATATGGTTCAAACCTTCGTCAACTACGATATTCCCAGAGTACTGGGTATCTTCTACATCATCGTTGAGCCAGTTAGCGAACACACCGCCGATATTAACTTTTGCACCAGGGAGGTACATACCACCTTCGTCGTTCTGTTCGAACTTTCCACGAAGGATTTCTTGCATGATATTCTTATCCATTACAATCTCCAGTGATTACTCAGGAACAACTACTCCATTTCGGATAATAGTCGCTGTTACTAGATCTCCTACTGTAGCATTCTCTGAATCACTCTTAGGTTGCTTAAGTAAGGAGATGTATTTGTTCAATCCGTCTACTTGCATGAATGTCGCTGCTCCCTCATCGGCACTAGGGAACTCATAGTTCTGGGAGGTCATATTAAGGGCAATCCCGTCATTGAACAGAACGTAGATTCCCCTATTTGAAGAAATGATCCACTTGTATCCTATAGGAGTATTCTCAATAAAGACATAAGCTCCTGGGATACGTACAGCTGACCCCTCCACGACTTTAATAGGCTCTTTGAGATCTAGATCCATTCTCTCAGGATCTTCTCCTGCTAAATAGTATAGACCATCGGAGGCCACCCAAAGACCCCCTTCAACTGGCATCACTGCTCGTATTCTATCTGGGAAGTGGATATAGCTGTCTGCCAGAGAGAAGTGCTCATATTGAAATGGATCACTATGCCATAGATAATTGTCTTCAGCAATCCAAGCACGGCTATGAGCCTGTGCGACTATGTGACCTTTCGGAGCTGGAACTTGGTTGAAGGTGTCTAGTGGACGCCTTAGGCCAGTATCATCCGCCAGTACATAGCTGGATGTCCCATTAGATACAGAGGCCTTATAGTAAAGCACCTGTCCATTATCATGAGACATATAGATATTGACCATGTCAACAGTCGGATCTTCTGACTCGGGGATACCAGAGAGCTGAATGCCAGATCCTGTAGAGACCTCAATCTCCCCCGAGACTCTAGCTCCAGACTCGCGACCATCAATACTAGCGTAAGTAATAGCTACTTGATACTTACCTGACTCTAAGCTCCCAGTAACCTGACTGAGTGTAGGATAGGGATTCGGTCGTGAGATTCCCCAGTCTCTAGAAGTTCCATTCTCTAAGACCCCATTAACACTTCGAGAGCTGTAGTAGACAGAGTTTTCAATACGGAAGTAAGAGATAGGATCTAAGCCGACATTTGGGACAACCACTGTCGGGTTAAGTTGAGGATCTAGCTGAACTAAATCTCCGTCTTTCACAGCGAAGCAAAGGTTTCCATCGGCCCAAACAGAATGGTAGGACCCAGAGTCGATTAGGGTATAGCCCTCTCGTTTCTGGATCCCACCTGACTTATCAATGTCAACATTATCAGCAGTCTTCAAGTACTCTTTTGGAGTACGCTCTGGTCTCAGGACATTGTTGAGTCCCTTGAATGAAGCTATGCCAACTGTCTTAGGGTGTTGAGGCATCAAAGACCCCCATACTTAACGGTTCGGCCCCTATTACGCATCTTACGCATTTCTGCAGACCAAGTTTGATCCGGATAATCGGTATCGAAAAGGCCTTTATACTGAGCAGCCCTAGTAGGATCAAGAGCATTAGCCTCATCTTTCATATACGCCAAGTAAGCTGCGTAGTTAATCATCGGGAAATGATGCATCTCAGGGATCTCAGGGCTCTGAGAATCTGCAAGATCCCAATCAAGGTCCACTAGCGGAAGACGGTATACAATGAGTTCCGCGGTGAAGACTGCATCTGGAATAGGCCACAGGCTAACAGATCTAGCGCTATGATCAGTGATAATGACTTGAGGGGTCCCCTTTCGCTCTTTCCACCGGTAGGTCTTGTAGATCTCTTCTATTTCTTTATCAGCCAGAGGCTTTCCATCAATCTCTGCATGAATTACACGGAGAACTTTCTCGTCCAATGGGTATTCCATCTGGTCAGCTACAGTAGTGATATCGTAGTTTCCAGTGGTATCTTTCAGCAGCTTAGCTCGTCTAGCAACTTCACGTTCAGCCTGAGTAAGGAAGAAGGCTAGTTCTTCATTAGTCCAGCGAAGCTGGGAGGACTCCGCTTGAGTCTCATTAATGTCCTGCCAATCCACACCAGTACCACCGATGTCATCCAAGATGGATTCACGCAGAAATTTGATTTGGTCTAGCAGGAGCATCAATTATTCCTCAGCTTCAGTCAAAGGCTTCAGATGGCCTTTCGGGATACCTAGTTCTTGTCGTACTTCATGAGCCATTTGAGCTACATATCCAGCTTGGGTCTTAAATCCAAGAGCTTTAGTGATCTCAGTCATAGCAGGCTCATTATTCTTCTTGAAGCAATGCTCATACTCAGAGAGGTTAGTGTACCACTTCTTAATGAGTGATTTTACTTGCTCCTTCTCAAGAGCGATTTTGGACATTCCTTCTACCATGCTATCAGGGACTTGCTTGATAGCCCGGTCTTTAGTCATGTTCTGAGAGATAAGACCAGCAGCGTAAGCGTCGGCTTCTAGGCTCTTATGTACGTTGGTCCATTCAGGACCTACGACTGCTACATGCCCGCTAGTATTAGCGATACGTACTACCTCATCTGATTGACTTCTAAATCTCATAATAAACTCCTCGTAAAAGTTTAATCTTGTGTAAAGCTAGCTCTACCAATTACAATATACTCGACAGTAAATCTAGCAAACCCTTGTGTAGGGACTTGGTTTAGTTGTAAGTTGACTGTTTCAGGATTAGGACTCACAGCACAGTAAGGTGCTAAGTCAACAATCTCTACGTTATTTAAGTTTTGGTCAGTTAAAATTTCTGTGCCATTAACAGAGATGGTCAGAGATGTAGCAACATCAAAAGCCTCTTCTATAGCAAACTTTCCTCTAAGGATAGCGGCTTTAGGCGGCAACTGAACTGCTGGGAAAGGATCTGTAGACTTAACATCGCTAAACCAAAAACTAGCAGTAGCGACAATCATCTCCTGTCTGCCTGGGTTCATTAAGCCACATTCTAATGTTTGTGCCATATATAATTCCTTAGAAAAACCCAGCCCCGAAGGGCCGGGAAAAGCTACGAGGGCTTATTAACCTTCAGAGAAAGCTGCACGGCCTTCTACAACGTATTCAACAACCAGATACGCAGTACCACCGGTCGGGGTAGTACCAGCATTGGTCACGCTGATTACATCGCCACCAGCACCAACAACCGAACCATCAACGGTCAGACCATTGGAAGAGGTACCAGTATCTGCATCAGTAGCAGTGAGGGTTACACCACCGCCAGAGACAGCCAGAGTGATATCAGCACCACCGGTAAACGCTTCGGTTACGTTGAGATAACCGCCAACTACAATGGCACCTTCCGGCAGGTCTACTGCTTCGTTAGCAGCAGCAGCACCGAGAGTAGCACCATCAATCTTTTGGACCGCACAGATTACTTCCTGACGACCCGGGTTTTTAACAATAGCCATAATATTAGCTCCTAAATAGGATGCTGTTAACGGATGCTACTGACCTCACAGCATCAAAGAGGCCAGTAGATTAGGTTGCTTTAGACCGCGTGGTCTACACACATGATACCAAAGTCTTCGATAGACTTCGAGTAGTTAGTGTAGTACTTCGGCTTCAGGAGACCGAACATCTTATCGACGTTGATACCCGGAGAGCTGTCGTAGTTGAACAACTTCTCAGACCATTCCGGAGCGCCAAGGTCGGCCATGCCGAGACCCTGAGCACCAGCGATGACCATACGAGAACCGTCAACATCAGAGCCAGAGCCCCACTTGTCTACGCCAGAGGTAGCGCCTTTGGTGTTGTAAACCAGACGATGCTCATGGAAGACCAGACCATCAACGGTTACAGTACCGCCAGAGAAGAACGGGTTCTTATCAGAACGCGGCAGACCAGTAACAACAGCACGTTGGAAGTCCTGATCCTTCTTCAGCTGAGCCAGAGCCTCGGGACGTACAAACGCCACGTAGTACTCTTTACCACCAGCCATCAGAGGCTTGATGTAGTTGGTCTTAGCCAGAGTGGTCAGATCTACGATGTGCTCGTAGGTCAGAGTGTCGGTAGCTTCCAGGCCTGCAGTATTACCAGGGGCAATAGATACAGTACCAGCACCATCATTCTTAACCATGTAGTGACGGTTACCGGTCGGAGCGGCTACATCACTAGCGAAGGCCAAGGATGCGAAAGCACCAGAGGCACGAGCAGAACCATCGTTGTTCTTGTCATAGCCGATACCAGCCATAGTCAGGAACGCCAGTTGGTCCATACGGTTAGCCAGCCAGTAGGCCAGTACGTCGCGAGCATGCTCACGGAAGGAGACTACGGTCTTCTGGTCAGCCAGCTTACCTTTCTGACGAACACCATGAGAGATGAGATCAATGGTGATGTCATCGGTGTAGGTCATCATCTCTTCTTCGTTACCTTCGCGCTCATTGTCGCCGATAACGCCGTCATCAACCAGATCAGCCAACAGGTGCATCAGTACCTTTTCGCCTTTCTCGGTCTTAGTAAGTTCGGTGATACGCTGGATGACGTTGTTCTCGTCGGTACCAGTGAACTTGTTGATGAAGGACATATCACGCGCATCGCGCCATACATCGCGACTCCAGACAATCTTCTGCTCCGGAGTCAAAGCAGCAAAGTTAGTTAAAGCCATTATTGCTTCTCCTATATCAAATTTAATTAGTAGTTAAGTTAGACATTTCGGAGTCGACGCCGGATTTCGTTAACGGTCGAATCATACCTGAAACATGAATTAAGGCTTCAAGGGGCCTTTTATTAATCGCCGCGGAGAGCTTTACGCTCACGTAGGGTCAATTTGTTGTACTCGGATTCAGACATCTTAGCTAGGTCAAGAGTATCAAGATCACGAGATGCCTTCCCTTTAGCAGCCCTTTTAGTCGCCGGGGGCTGTTGTTGAGAGGCTTTTGCCGCTTTCTTCCTAGCGGTTTTGGTTCTCTTTTTACCGAGGGATTCTTTTTTAGGCTCTTCTTTAATTCCAAGTTTCTTTGCATAAAGAGGTCCTAATTCAGCTACTGCTTCCTGAAGTGCCTTAGACTTAGTCATACCACCAGCAATATTACCCTGCATCATAGCATTAACTGCAGTGACAGCTCGTTCATCGTATGCATCAGAAGCGTCATCCAAGAAATCATAGGACTCGATAGAAGACTGGATAGCCTTTTGGAAACGATCTTCTTCTCGTGCAGCTTCAGCCTTAGTATAAGCATCAGAGGATGCCTCTTCTTTAGCTGCTCTAATTTGCTCAGTCAGCTGTTTCTCACGAGCTGCGGTGATCTCATTGCGGAGCTTAGCAGCTTTAGCCGTTTCACCATCAATAATCAGTTCGGCGTACTCTTCTTCTTTACCATCGAAATCATACGGAGGTTCTTTCGGTGCTGGAGGAGCCTCTTGAACCGTTCCTTGTGATGTAGTCAGAAGTTCAATCAAACGCTCGTTCTGCTCTTCCAACCAAGCGCTTCGCTCTCGTTCAGCTTCACGCTCGTTAATGACTTGATTCAGGCGGGACCGAGGGATCCGAGCTTCTTCCTCGTCTCCTTCATCTTCCTCATCTTCCTCCTCGTCATCATCTTCGTCTTCTTCGGGTTCGTCTTCTTCGTCTTCTTCGAGCACTTCCTCATCGTCTTCGTCCTCTAGCTCTTCATCATCTTCTTCGAGCTCTTCGTCATCCTCAAGCTCATCAAGCTCAGTGACTTCTTCATCATCCGGAATGAACACGTCTCCGCGATCAACCTCTTCCTCGTAGTCTTTTTCATCAGCCATAAAATTTTCCTTTACTGTTAACGTCTGCGTTGACGACTTGCGCACTTTAACGTAGTGCAAACGAATGCCACACTATGTGGCGAATTTGGCTTAGCGACGAGCGCCTCTAATCGCTCCCATAATATCACCGAGTCTTTGACGGGACTTCTTCTTACGTTTCTTCATGGCGTCAGCAGCTTTCTTGCCGACGGTCTTTTTCTGTTTCTCTTCATCTTTCATGTTAAAATCCTAGCGTGGGTGAAGGCTCCGGGACAGGCATTTCTGCTGGTTCTTCAACAGCACCGGGATCCTCGGAGTAAGTATTCAACAGGGTATCAATCAGTGGAGCTATTGAAGGATTCTCTGCGATAGCTTGGGCTACCTCAGTCGCCTTAGCAGCTGCCTCTACGTTAGCCTTATTAGCCTTAGACTGGAGATCTTCAATGGCTGCAGCCATATTCTTCAAGGTCAGTTCGAGTTGCTCTCTTTCAATCTGCTGAGCTTCCTCTGACTTCTCTCCTGAGATCTTACCAGCTATTTTATCCTTTCTGGTGAGGGTGGACATACGCACCATCTCATCATCCGGGATAGCTACTCCATACTTACGGAGTTCGATAGCTTGCGCCATTTGAGCATTCTGGAAGGTGATCTGAGTCGGGACATCAGCGATGACAACATCGTAGCGTCCTTTAGTTACATCATTCAAGATCTCACTAGTCTCTTCAAGGGCCTCATTGATAACGAGTTCCTTAGGCTCAGCGTCCTCTTCATCCTCACCGACAATCAAGAAAGCTCGTTGGTCAGTATAGAAGCTCTGGATAAGCTTAAGCATCCGCTCAGCAATCATATTACGTGTTCTGAACAGATTATCAATAGGGGTGGCCAGCTGGATAGCTGACTGTTGGACCCGAGATTGAATTGCAGTGCCGGATACCTCCGGGCCTTTGCCTCCTTGGAAGGTCTCTGAAACACCACTAATCAATCGGATCAGATCGACTGCGCTTGTCACTAGGTCCTTAAGACCTGCAGGAATTGGGTTAGGCTCGATCTTTTTAGGAGCTTCGGAGCCTCTTTTATGTTCTATGACAAGACCAGTTTCTGCCCCCCGATCTTCAAGATCCTCTGTATCCATATTGGTCAGAGTATTCTCTTCAACAGTCCAACCCGAGTTGGCCGTAGTATTTACTACATGCAGAATTTGACTGTAGACCTTATTGAGCATCTCCTGGCTCTTAATAAGATTATCCACCATTCCTAGAGTAACACCTCTACGGAAATAGGGGAAGAAAGGAACTACTGTGAAATGCTCGTAGGGACTCCAGTCATCGTGTAGTATAACATCTTTTGTGGTGACTGTCCAGCGTACTCTCTTTGAGACTCGCTTAATGAACTCATAGCCCTGTGCTTTGGCTTCTTTCTTATACTCCGCATCAGTCAGTTTATCTGGTGCTGGATAGAGTTCTCCAGTATCGATATCATAGTAGAAAGGACGATTATGCATCTTCCAATGCTGTCGCTCAATAATCCGTACATGGACCTCTTCTCCTTCATCACGGAAATATGAGAAGTAGGTAGAATCATCTCCGAACTTATTACGAGACTCACCGAATCCATCAGACCCGTCTCCCCAGTCAGCCTCATCATTCTGATTGAGGGACTTAAGAATTGCCCGATACTTAGCTGGTCCATAAGTCTCTTTGATATCAGATAGAGGAACCCATTTCAGTACCATTACATCAGCCCAATCATCCGGATCGTAACTCTTAGCATCTGGGTCTGGGATAACATCGAGAGGGTCAAGGGTATCAATCTTGATATCCCCATTCATGTTATCTTCAAAGTCTATGCGGATATCGAAATACCCTCTCTGCTGAATCATGCCATCAGAGAAAACTTGAGACTCTTTCCAAGGGAACTTGTTACGATCTACCGTATACATGCCGACCTGGGTAAGAACATCAGAGGTCTCTTGATCATTCAACTCCCTTGGCTTATAGGCGATATCCATCCTTGATTGAGTCTGATACCCAATTACTGTGTTTACAGTGGAGAAAATAATGTTCTCTTCAAGCCAGGGCTTGCCTTTACCTTCCAGGTCTGCTTTGATCACATCATCCCACTGTCGGCCACCACCTAGGTAAAAGGCCTCATTCAGTTTGGCTTGTTTCTGGTAGGCCTGATGTCCGCGGGTCATACTCGCCGTATAGCGATCCCACTGTGCATTAGCTAGTTTCTTTCTCGTAAGTCTACTCATATGAATCTCTTAAGCTGCTTGCCAGGAACGGTTGCCGCGGCGGTGTTTACGGAGCATATCATCTCGGTGTGAGCGTTTCTTAGGGGCCACAAATCCTACAGCAAAGTATCTAAAAGCATCTGCCCCATGAGAGGACCAGTCATGCTTCGGTTTATTCTTGTACTCAGCGACCTTATCATCCCACTCTCTATGATAATTATAGAGGGCTTTAAGACCCTGATCGCACTTCTCTTTATCAAAATGACAGCGTGGGAGAATAATTCTAGCTGCGTTAATACCATCCTCTAGTCCAACTTTTGGGAGGATGTTCAAGCGGACGTTAGTGAAGAGGCTCTCAGCCATCTCCATTCGAGTCCGTCCAGTACCAAACTCTGTATGTCCCATATCATGCGGGAAGTTATGACTATTGTAGACATACGGAAGAGTCTGCAGGTATTTCACGTAGTGCTCAAGACCAGTACTGTTATTTTGATAATAGTCAATTACATGGATCTCTTTTCCTACAGTCTGGGTAAACCAGATAGCTGTAGAGTCTCCAACTCCAATATCCCACCAAGTATCTACAGGGATATCAGGAGAATATGGAACAGTACCAATACGATCCTCTTCCTCTGCTCTCGTTAGGTACTCAAGGTAATAGAACCCCTGAGAGTTAGCTGTAAAGGAGCAGTAGTACTCTTGTTGTACCATCTCCTCTGCCATCCCAGAGAGCCTATCCTCTTCGATAACATGTTCCGGGACGTAACGATTCCCCTCTTCATCGAGAGAGTCTTCGACAGTCACTAGAGCCGTATACCACTTCTCATTGTGCTTTGCATGCTCGTATAGATCGAAGAAGTGGTTCTTGCCGAATGGAGTCGAGTTAAATACAGCCCATCCACCATTTTCCCCGAGGATCGGACGAACAACGTCCCACGCTGCTGGATTCTGATAAGCAAACTCAGAGAATACGCAACCAACTGGATTAGATCCGCGGACTTTATCATACTTGTCAGTTCCGATGATCTGAATAATTGAGCCGTTAACCAGCTGAATCTTCATATCAGTTACGTGGGCCTGTTTGACTAGTTCTTTCGGGATATGATCCCTAAAAGCAAAGCCATTACCATCGATACCGTCCCAAATAACGCGTCGGCCTTGAGCGAATTCTGGGAAGAAGTAATAGTAAACCCCCACCCTCTCAAAGGCCTTTTTGATCAGGATATTGAAAAGAGTCTTATCCTTCCCTGCTCGGCGATGCCATACAGTAATAGCTCTCTTAATCCCGCTATCCATAGCTCTCATCAGATCTAGCTGATAAGTTCTAGGTTGGAAGTTATATGGGATTGTAATAGCCATCAGATATTCGGATAGACCTTGAATTTTTCTTTATTTGAATGCCAAGTACCAGTAGGGAGGACAACTCTTACTTGGAGCTCCCAGCCGCCAGGAGTGGGCAAATCCCCATCAACGGTATTGTATACGACTTTCCCGTCAGTACCATCAGTCAGTACTGAACCCGATTTAAGCGTAGTAGTTCCGCTGGGATCTTTAAATCTGTACTCAATGGTGCTGACTCCCGTCAGGTCTACGATACCATCACAGTCTTCCAGGGTCACCTCGAAAGCTGTGCCAATATCACCTACATGGATCTCAGCATCACAAGTTGTTGAGCAAGTTGCCATATTAACCTCGTTTCTAATCTGTTGGAATATAGACTAAAAATACTAATTAGTCAAGCTTTTAGGCTGAATGTGCGCCTAATACGCATAGTTTTTCTCTCAAATCGCTCAATTCCGGAAGAATATCGAATAACTCGATGGATTCCTGAGGAATACTTGGCGCTTTTAGTAATGTAAGAGGTGCGTCTCTCGGCCCTCTGGAGTTGGAGAGTGGTCGAATATACCTCAACATCGTCAGTGTTCCTAGATGCATTCCACTTTTGCTTAGCCGCCACCATCGGAATTACTTGAGAATTCAATAAGATCTGGTGCTTTTCAGTAGCATCAAAAGTTTGCGATAGCTCCGTAATAGGGATTCCTGCAGCATCCATAGAGACTACTACATGCTCCTCCACGACTGCGCTAGGTGCATTGCTAGCTATAGGCAAAGAGACGGGCTCTAAACCAGCCCAGGTATGCTCAGTTACTAACGTTCTATGGAAGATCCTCTCATCTACCTCAACAGTATTGAGCAGGAGGTTAATACGATTATTCTCCTGAGTGCTCCAGGATACAGCCAATGAATTCAAAGGCACATTTAGAGAGTTTAGCTCTACCTGAGAAAAATCTAAGGAGGTCCAAGTATTAGTCTGAGTATCTACTGGGATTGTAGAAGCAGGGGTCGAAGACCACCTATTAGCCGTATAGAATGTCCCGGGATCTGCGACAGACACAGGGATATTCACAGTGCTCATAAGAACTTCAAAGAGCTCAACTTCAGATGCAACCCAAGTAGGGCTCCTAGGTTCCACTGGGATGGTGGATGCTAGCATATTAATCTGGTGCTTCTCTGTAGTTACCCAGTCTCCAGATTGAGTGGATATCGGAAGATTAATAGAACTAAGAATTACACCTTCTGGGGGCTGATTGACCCAGTTAGATACTGGCTTACAGAATGGGATCTCTGCTGCTTCCAGATTAACTTGCAGAGGTTCCTCTAAGCTTGTATTGCTAGGATCCAGGGATGCATCATAATGCGCCTCAATTCTCCCGGATAATGGCGGGAGGATCTCAGGACCAACAGCTCCAAGAGTCATGCTCATATTAATAGCACCACTCTCATTTCCCCAGAAAGCCTGGATCTCTCCACCAGTCCTGTAGAGGTTGAGGGGATTTGTGTCTACGGCTACTCGGACTCCGTCAATATAGAGCTCTAGGTACTGATTGAAAGAAGCGTCTTCTGCATATACAAGGGCTACATGGTGCCAGACCCCAGTCGTAATACCGACAGAAGTTCCTTCTAGGAGGGTTCCACCAATGTTGTGGTAAAAAACTTGGATATTCCCTGTAGAGCCGTCTCGTTTGATCCCGATGTCCCAATCAGCAGATGCGCCATTCTCTCCCATACCCATGATGTAGGCATCTGCATCGATCCATGAATTGATCTTAATATAGCACTCAATATGGTTAAATGCATCCCCAGTTGCAATAGGATCGATAGTGTAGCTATCCCCATCGGAGTCAAGACGTACAATATTAGGCCCAGCCGGATAGACAGGGCTTGCCTCATTCCTAAGGAGAGGGGTTCCATTCCAACTACCATTATATCCAGTAAAAGATATGATTGGATAGAACTCAAAGGTGAAGTCCGAAGTGAACGGATCAGCGTAGACTACTCCTGTTTTAGCCCACTCTCTCTGGAGTTTGTCAGTTGCATATGCCTCAATATAGGCTGAATCGTGAACAGCAAGAGATGGCTGGGCCAAGACTATAAGAGCTACATCTCCATCCCACCCGTGAGTATCGGAGGACTCATTTCCGATAACAACCTTTTCTCTCCCGCAAGTCTGAGTGAACGTATGCGTAAGGGAGTGGTCAACCCCATTGAAATAGAGCGTCGGGTCTGCAGTTCCATCATGACCTACAGTCAATAAGTTCCACTGACCAAGAGTAATGTCAAATGACGTCCCAGTCTGAGAGTCCTGTTCGGTTCTTAGGCGAATCTGATTAGTCTGGCTGGAATCTCTTTCAACATAAACATTCCTACCGCTGTTTACAGTATCAATAATAGAGACAATAGGCGAATCATCTGTTCCTACCCAAGAGTCCACTTTAAACCATAGGTTAAGACGATATGGAACAGTATCTGAGTTATTCTCGATAGTTAAGCCTTCACCAGCAGATGTATCCAGGCCGATTGTATAAGGCATCCCTGGAATGGGACCATTAGTCTGTCTATACGTGGGACTATTATTAGGCGTTACAGACATGCTGCCATAATCATTGAAAAACGTTAGGTAATCGCCATAAGGCACAAACGTTCCATTAGCTGTCTGGCAATCGAAGATTACTTCGTTAAAGGTATTATCTAGATTGTTAATATAATCATAGTTGATGCCCTCTAACTGATATAGCTCCCTAAAACGTTGAAGGTAGGAGCTCTCATCATTAAGGAACTTGGAGGTCCTGTAACCCATAGCAAAGTTCATAAAGTCTACGCTACACGAAACCTTCTCTCCACTAGAATTGAAGTTACTGTTCTTGATGATTATATCAAGAATCTCTCCACCATAGTTGAACCCATTGCTGAATGAATTATTAAACGCCAGCTCACCATTGAGGTACCACATTAGTCCAGTAAGGGTGATTTGTTGATCCCAAGTACGGAATTCCAAATGATTCCAAACCCCGATATCTAGAGGTTCAGACCCATAGTATTCGTTCTCTGCGAATAATTTCAGATCATTAGCATAATTCAACCTAAACTGGATATTGAAATTGTTATTCTCTCCATAACGAGAAAACTCAATTAGAGGGAATTCGATCTCAACGGTACCCTCTCTTCCAACTTCATTGATCCTAAACCAGAAAGAGAAAGAGGAATACAAATTATCCCCAAAATAGTCATCACCCACATTAGAGTTGATGAACATCTTTGGAGACATCGTAATCTTAGTCTCGCTGGTATTTGGCATAGACATACAGGTATCTGAGTATCCTTCAATGTCTACAGACTCATTCCAGGTCAAAGAACCAGTATTAACAGTCCACCAGTCACTATGGTTTCCAGTCGCATCTGCTGGAGTACCAGAAGAATCGTTCATTGGGAAATAGACGAACGGATTCAGATAGTCTGTATCGTTACTGTTCCAGTAGCTCTTTAGGTGGTAATTCAGAGGAGTAGCAATATCTGCTCCATTAGCCCAGAGCCATGCATTGTGCCGCGGATAATGGTACCCGTCACTGTTTCTTTCGGTGAAATCAGTGGCCACGCCGATATGCTGTATTTTACCGCGGAATCCATTAGCAGTCGGAGTCCTACGCCCAATAACAACAGAGCTATTATCAGAGAAAGATGAATAGAAAACACTAGTGGTCAGAGTGTCCTGGACTCCGTCTACATTCAAGTAGAAGGTTCCATTAGTATCATCCCAAATCACATTAACTAGGTGTGGCTCTCCGACCGTATATGTATTAGCCGAAGTATAGTCTTGGTTAGCGACCCTCACATGGATGCGGCTATTAAACCAGACAATACCAAAATTAGCAAATACATCAGAGCTGTTATTACAACAGACCAAGCCTTCTCCATCAGTGTCAAAGCTTCCAGTAGTACCCCCATTAGTATCTGGCTGGAACCACAGGCTAACAGACAGTTCCGTCTGCGTGTTAATGAACATTGCCTGAGAGTCTATAAAATACTCATCGCCGGTAAACACTACTGACTCATCTGAGTCTTGATGGATTATGCTAGGAGCTTTGGCTACGCAATCACAGCAGTTTGATGTGTTGAATGTAAGATCAGAGGACTGGACTTGCTCTTCAAGCTCCAGAAGGTTATAGTTTCTATGCGTAAAGATCTTAGTCCACAATTTAGAGTAGACGGACTTCTCTGGAGGCTCACTAGCAGTAGCCGTCATCAGAGAGGTGATCATTGGGATATTAGCTACATCACCAGTGACCTGATTGTTATCGCTAGTTTCAAAAGTCCCGGCTACAGCTGTTAGTGCGACAGAAGATGCCGGAGCATCTGACGCATTATTGAAGGATTCCTGTAAAGTTGAGTATGGATTGTCGTGCCAGCTTTGGGCATCTGTGAGATCAAAGGCCTCGGCATACATACCCATAAATAGCATGTATCCATTATACTCTTGTGATCCGTTCCCCTGGAAGTCACACATAATCCCAAGGATATCTCCAGAACCAGTGGAGAAGCTGATACCGGACGTTGTTGCTACTTGAGCTCCGTTAAGATAGGCAGTAACTGTAGTTCCGCTCTTAACATATACAAGAGTGTTGACTTGATTAACAAGAACTGGCGCTGACGCTGTCCCCCAAGCATTAGATCCGCCTGCTGAGAAGACTAGATTATTAGTTCCAGTCTGAAATGCATACCAACGGTTATTTCCAGAAGCTCGGGCCCCCATAAGGAAACCGTTGATATTGTTAGCCTTAGGGATAAACCGGATAACCGTGGAGAGGTTAGTGTAGTCAGCTACATCAAACCATCCGTTATCCGCTAAAGACCCGTTATGCCAAGCATTCCCCTCTGGATGGGTAAAAGAAGACGGCGTATTAAACTCTGAGAAAGTATTCTCATAGGTGCCAATAGATTCATATACGTTAGCTTCAGCAAAAGGTGCAACCCAAAGAGCATTATCATTCCTAGCGTCATCGCTTAGGATTACCGGGGGAGTCGGCTTTACGACTGATACTGAGATCTCTGGATTTTGTGCAGAGATACTAATGGATTCTGCAGGTATATCAGCATCGTTAGTAACTACAGCTTCTGGTGGCTGAGTAGTGATACTTATACTTTGTGTGGGGAGGTTGGCAGTCTCTGTATCTGATTCAGAAGTATCCGCTTGAGGGGTTTGAGGTGTGACACCTATCGCCTGTACCGGAATATTAGACTCTTCAGAGATCCCCCCGCGAGCCCACAGGTCAGCGACATCAGTGGGGGACAGTGCATAGTCGTATATCGAAACTTCGTCCAGATTACCGTCAAGGTGACCAGCGGCGCTGGAGCTTACCCACACGGCCCCTAATGTCACCCTATCTTTGGTACCAGTGATTGAACTCAACCACTTACCGTCATCCGCCCCTTCGCTGACACTGGTTGTTAGCTCCTGCCCGTCCAGGTACATGCGGTAGTCACTACCATTACTGGTGACCACCATGTGATGTGTCTCATTGGCGGACGGGGCAGAAGGCCCATCTATGCGGTTCGTGAACCCGGCAGTGTCACAATCCGCAATCAAGTACGGAATCTGGGTAGTCCTATCGAGACCGATCTGTAGGCGCTTCCAAAACGTCCCGATGTTGTCACCTAGACAGACCAGTGATCCACCGAGTGAAGCGTAACGGAACCACGCGGAAATACTGCCTTGGGCGTCGGATGGGCGGAAGTCGGTTCCCGTACGCATGGCGAACTCGCTACTCCCGTTGAACTCTACCGAAGTATCGTCGGAGCTGGGCAGTAGGCTGTCTTGCCCAAGTGTCGGGCTATCCTGGTACGCCAGATCGTAGTTACCTAACTCGTCAGTGGCAGTAGGCCCCGTAGACTCTCCCAAGCGCCAGTAGGCTACTGGGTCTAGATCATTTTTGGCTTTCCAGAAATATGACCCATCATCTGACCGCGCATACATCTCCGAAATCTCGGCAGAAGATAACGCGTAGTCATAGATCGCGAACTCATCCAGTGTTCCGTCCATGTCCCGACCAGATAAACTCAGGGTAGTTCCGATGGTATCTATTGTTCCTGTATCTGTATGGACATATGTGGTACTACCCCACGTCATTGTATCATCGCTACCGGCTTCTGCCCCATCGATATACACAATGACCTCACCATTGGCGTAGTCAAATACACAGGCAAAGAAGTAAGTATTCCCAGCAGTTATAGATGGGGTAAACTCTAGGCTATCGTAAGCATCGCTATTCTGTGATCTTCCGCCAATATATGAGAGACCCTCATTCGGATCCCTAAGAACAATACCAATACCATCCTTGTTCCCTACGTCAACTTTGAGTACTTGCTGAAACCTGCTATCTAGAGTATTGAAGTTAGCCCAGAAACAGACAGTTGCAGCGGAGGCTCCATCAATGAGGGCCCCTAACTTGTGAGCAGCGTCTACGTATTGGGTAGTACCGTTAAAAGTTACAGCAGTGTCACTTTCCGTAGCGACCAAACTTGGTTCATTAAGGGTAGGATTACCTTTGTAGTCTAAATGAGAAGTACCTACCTCATCCGAGGCGAGATGGGTAACAGTAACATTATCAAATCTGGACTCTGCGAACAGGGAGTTAGCCACAATCATGATTATCCACGTTGTGGTACCCGTAGCCGTGAAAGTAGCGGTCAGTGTGCCTGTCTGACCATTAGTAGTAAAGGCTGCCGATGTTAGGTTTGTGACCCCAGACCAATTTGTACCAGGGTCTCCCGCCAAGACACGAACTTGGGAGTAAAATGTCGCCGCGACTACATCTACCGATACACGGTATCGTTCTCCGACAACTGTAGAAATTCCCTGCTTTGCCCCATGTTCGTTGTATCCGGCACCGTTACGGTTTATTCGTAATGTCCCGCCGTCCGACGAAGACCACTGGACAATACCCCCTATCGTCCCCCAGCTAGATATATCAGAGTCAAAAGTACCGTTAGTGATTAATTCATCACCAGTGGGCTCACCAAAACGCCAGTAACCTACTGGCCTCGTTGCATCTTCGGCATACCAGAAATATGACCCATCATCCGCTCCAGCTTGATAGAGGTCTTTAATCTCACTAGCGGTGTAGGTTCCTGGAATATAATCTACTCGGGCAACCTTGCCATCAAAATAGCCGCCTCCGCCCCCATCAGCTCTTCCGCTGATTTGGATATCAGAAGTAGTATTAGTTGCCCAAGTACCGCTAGTGTCTGTAGAGGATCCTCCAAGCTCTCCATTAACATACACTTTAGTCTCAGCAGTAGAGAACTCTACCACGAGCATGTTCCACTCGCCTACAGTAACCGGCTTGCTGGCGGATGTAGGACTAAAAGATCGGTAGGTTGCACCCAGAGAAGTCCATTGGGTAACAGATCCGTCCCAACCTACTCGCCAAGAATACTGATCTGTATCTCCTTTTGTTATGAGATCGCCTGATGACGAATCCGGCTTAAACCAAATAATAATAGAGAAAGTAGATTGATTAACAACAGTTGAAGTGCCAGGAATAGCAACATAGTGGGAAGAGGCTGCAGTAAAGTCCGCAGATACCCCTGCCATCCCCGGAGGATTATCGGCATTATTAAGCGACACACCATTGGTATATGTGCCATCGATTGTACCGACAGCATCATCTGCCGACGGCCCAGTCGTTTCATCTAACAGCCAAGTAGCAGTGGGGCTTGGAGACAGTGTTGCAAGATACTCTTCAAATGTCATCTATTGATCCATATAGAGCGGATAAAGAAAAAACCCCTCAGTATTGCCCACCGTCAACGGACGATGCGTGCTCGTAGTTGAGCTAGCTGGTATCCACCAGCCTGAAGCAATAAGAGGGGCCGTGTTAAGCATTAACCTACGGTGAAGAAGCCATTAGCATTCACATTGAGGGTAAGGGTATTACCATCAGTAGTCGTCACATCAGCCGGGGTGTCATCCAAGAGGCCGTAAGCCATCAAAGGAGAAGTGGCATCAGAACCGGTATTCTTGAACAGAACCCAGTAACGAGCAACAATAGAGCCGCCAGATGCAGTCCATACCGGGTTAGCAGCATCGAACTTCATCTGACCATTAGCACCACCAGACGTTACCCACTGAACAGAGGTCAGGGTCTGACGAGCATAACCGTTACCAGTAACCTCATTAGTGATATCATCAACGAAGTCATGGGTGGCTTGATTGGGGGTATATGCAGAGGTGGTCAACAGAACCTGGAAGGTGTCATTATCCAGATCAATAGTGCCATCCATCAATTTCTCTTTTACGAGATCATAGAGGTTATTAGTACCAGTAGTGGTAGCCATTCAAATTCTCCTATTCTTTAGATCTAAAGTTTGCTAGCGTTTAAGAGTATAGCAGGTCTTCCTTTGTAAGTACAGGGTGTACCTAATGGTCTCTTTCCAAGGTTGGAACCCTGACGGTGCCGTATATGCAAAAGGTATACTGACACTAATAGGGATATTAGGGACCGCTATAACAGACATCTCGCCTTCTAGACCTAGAGGCGTTTGAGTGTCTATAGGAACATTAAGGCTTGGAATTTCCGAGATACTCGGAGGAAGCTCCCATGTTCCTGGATGAGTTGTTACTGGGATCTCTACAACCCCTAGGGTAACTAACTCACCAGTCATCCCGAGAGGGATGTTTGATGTGATCGGTATGCTCGAAGCTGTCAGATCAACATCATTTGGTAATAGAGGCACATCTGCCTGGAGGACCCAAGGCGTCAGTGCAATATTGACTACAGGGACTATTGCATTGTCCCCAGCCAAATTGGATAAGAGCCCCCTAGCTGCAATAGTTAAGGGGCTTCCTCCACCTAATAGACCCTCAGTGGCTGTATGAAGAGGGTTGACAGCCATTTATGGGTCTCTTGTTACAGTTGTAGTAGTTACTCCATCTCCAGTTATCGTCTGATCAATATCTCCAGCCGTTCTAGAGGTCGGTGTAACAGTTATTGGACTATTGGGATCCAGACCCTGTAGCTGCCAGAGCTCCTGGATCTGTTTACCAAAATTAGATTCATTGCGTATTACCAGATTGGTATTATATGTACCTGACATCAGAGTATTACCACTAGTATCGATTACTTTGCCATTACCACGTACAACAACATCGCCATTGTTGCATGTAGTCAAATCAATAACCACCTGACCAGCAACTAGATCGATTGATACACTTGCACCACCGTCCAAGCCAACAAGCTTAATACCACCATTATAGTCACGTACAGCCAGCGGTGTCGATTGATCATTACTAAGCCCATTACAATCAAGTGTTGGTGTACTTGTACCGGGAACCCCGGAGTAACATCCTAAGAAGTTAGCAACTTGAGAACCGCCCAAATAGATCGTACCATTGGCAAGCATACTATTATGGACAAAGCCGTTGATGTAATTGACGTTATCAACCACACATCGCTCTACCAACGTGTTACCGTCCAAATTACCAACCAGATAACAGTCTTCAATAGTGCAGTTGTTGGTCTCTGCCGCGTCGTTCACAGTCAGTACCGTTCTGATCGCATTGGAGCCGATTAACTTAAAGCCAGACACATCATCACCAGAATCTAATGTAGCATTACCTTTGATAAAGAAAGTCTCAGGCAATCCATTAGCTACAGAGATTGCTCTGGCATCTGAGAAATTGTTCACTGGATTAGCTGCGTTTCCAATAGGCTCACCAGTTTCTGTCAGACCCGTGCCGGACAAAGAGCTTGATTGGTCAACCCAAACGCCACCTGCAAACGAACCGAAAGCTAACTGACTCGCCATTACTGGTGTAACGCCCTGTGTCACAGGTTGTAAGCCCAATATAGCCGCGGTGTACTCACCGGTGGTAGGTACGAATACAGGAAGACCCGTATCTTGAGCTGCAAGGTTTCCTGCTGTGTAAATCGTGATATCTTCTTCGGGCGGCTTAATTCTCCAGCCTAAATCGTTTCTTAAGAAGTAATACGCACCTGCATCAATAATTGACGTCAACGGGTCACCACCCACAGTTCTGAAAGCGGGGAGATACTTAGCATTATCGCCTTGTATCACCCACCGCTTCCAATCGCTGTAGATGTCAGCAACATTAACCTCCGTCACTCCCGATTCGAGAGTGATTAAGAGGCTAGATCCGTCGATAGAGACTGCCATTATGCGTTAACGTAGTTACGTTCCAGAGCCGCAACAAGCGAGATATTCTGGCCTACGTTTCGGGTAATGGTTGATGTAGTTACAACGTATTGAGCTCCACCAAGGCCAATCGCTACGACTGTTACTGGTGCGTCTGTACCGTCTGAGCCCGTACCACGTTGTGTGTTGCCATCATAGTCAAAGTCCCAACTGATCTCACCATCAACATGAGCAGAGACAAGACCTTGGATATCAGTACCAGAGTTATCATCAACAATAATTGCACCTGATGTACCGAAGTCATTGCCCAAATTGTCACCTGCGTCATCGTTAGTGAAGAACATCCAGTATTCAGCAGAAGTATCGTCAAGCAACGTTTGTGAGAACACCAAAGAACCTGCTGCAACGAATGGGAATGAACGCTCTGCACCCGTATCATCAACAAACACCACAGAGTTGATGTCGTTACTGTTCAGGTTGTCACCATCAAGCGCCACACCGCCAATAGAGATTTCTTTGGTCTTGAAGGTATCACCAACGTATTCCGCCAAGTCGTCCGCCAGAAGGCCGTTGACTGTACCTGCGCCATCATCAATGTCTGCATCAGTACGCAACTGGTCTTTCAAGAACGCATAGGTCTTGGAAGCTGTCGCACCATTTGGATCAATGACTACGTGGAAGTTATAAGGGCCACCAGACAAGTCGTTGGTCAGGAACGTGTCAGACGCTTGAGGAGTGGCATAATAAGTAATCGTCATTCCGGTGTACGGAGACTGATCTGAGTATTTCAGGTCTGTTGCTTCCGACAGCGGGAATCGATAAGCAATGTAAGTCAGTGTGCTTACACCGATGTCTGTTGCTGTAACCTGATCGTAGGTTTTACCCTGAATACGAATGAAGGCCGTCAACAGGTCAGTGGTTTGGTCACGCACATCAAAGTCGCCGTCAGACGGTCCACCGAAAATCTGTACAGCCTCATCAACTGGGCCTGCGTAGGTGAACTCAGTACGAGCCGCATCACCTGCGAAGGCATAGTAAGCCTTGTCACCCACTGTTTTACTGGTAGCGTCAATGTTACCCAGTGAGATAAAGCCCATGTACTCACGTACGATTGTGCCTGCGTCACGTTCTGCCCAACCGCACTGGCGAAGCAGTTTACGGGTAGCATCATCAGCCGGACGCCAGTCGTTAATGAATTCAAACGATTCCGGCGTGATCGCTTCCATTGGGAACAGGAATGGAATCTTGGTTGCGTCATTCTTCCATTCTTCTTTCAGAAATGAGTACAGGCATTGTCCTGTCACACCATCAGCAGATAAGTTACCTGCGATATTGAGAGTGATCTCAAGATTAGTTGTATCAATAGTAATCTCAGTACCTTGATTGAGATTATCGGGGTCAGTAATAAGGGGCATGTTTAATCCTCCTACGGATTGTCGTACCAGCGATCAGGAATCTGTTGGATCGGTAAGCTGGCATCACCTGACCCCAACAATACATTTGTCAGTTTAATGTACTGGTAATTGATATTATGAATTACAATGTCTACCTCAGTAGACGGAGCGTATGAGTAAGTATACGCGAAAGTTGTTCCAGAATCCTCTACTCCGGCCAGTGGTGTCTGCGTTCCTGCTGAATAGATACGGACTTCGGTATTAACCTTCAGGCCAGTTAGGGTCAGTGTTACCTGACCAGTAACAATACTAGTAGAGGCCCCTGTCCCGTTTCGGAAGGTAGGAGACTCTCCACTATTTACATTAATAGTAACAGCACCACCGGAGTTGTTATAGATAACAGCGCTATTAGTTGTGTCTGCTCCATATCCACTAAAGGTAAACCCATAGAAGTTATAAGTTCCTGGCGAAGTAATCTCTATTGCATGACCAGATCCACCTTGGACAAAAGAGCAATCGTGTAGCCCAGACGTCTGCCCAAAAGTGGCATCATCAATAGCAGCGACACCAGAAGCACTATCGGTGATTATAGTACTATTTTGAATATGTGCTGAACTTTGTGTGATATCACTAGCACCTAAAGTAGCTCCATCTACGTCTACAACGCTTGTTAATACTATATTTCTGTGGTTAGTAATAGAACCGCCAATACTCATAGAGCCAGAGGTTCCAGTTACCGTAAGGTCTGGGCGAGTATCAGAGGTAGTACTAGAGCCAAGGCCGATTAGGGTAGAATCTAGTGTTATATCTGTACTGGCATTCTGAAGATCGAACTTAGTTCCTACATCTCCAGGTCCATGATAACCATCAACAAACAGTACAGTATAAGTAGAATCTGAGAAAGTAGTTGCTGTCGCACTGCCAATAGTCAGGAGACCACGAGCATTAATAACGGGAGCGTTTCCTGTTACAACACCCCAACGATTTGCAATTGTATCCTGGTCTGTTGAGAGGAAGTCAGCAAATGAACCACTGGTTCCAGTTAACAGGAGCCCTCGTCCGATATCGATAGCGTCCATTGCTACGTTCTCTGATTTAGCACCACCAACAACAAATTGAGCACCTACAGCAAAATAATCGATAGCTGACAATGCAGGAGTTCCAGTACCTGTGCCCTCTCTCCAAGCAGAGATAGATGGATTAATAGCTACAATCAGATAGCCACCCTGGGCTGGATAGGTATTAAAAACAGATCTATTAGCTCCTGTTCCAGCCACATTATATTCATAGTAAGCATTGTTGGCGGAACCGATAATGAGGCCGACACCAAAAGTGGAATTCAAATCACCGAAGTCAGCTACGTATACCTTAGCAAACCAAAGAGGGTTAGCTGCCGCGGTCATATCAACAGCCCCTGATCCGGGGTTATACTCAACACCAGTTCTAGAGGTTGTCGATGTTACCTTTTTGTTTACAGCACCAACAGAGCCTGTGCCCGAGTACTGGTACCTAAGCTGAGGCTCTGACGCAGGACTAGGACCGCCAGATCCATAGTTATCCCAGTCGGTGTTTGCATCTGCATCGTTTACACGAGTTGCACCGTCGAATGTGACTGTTGCCATTAGCTTTCCTGTAACAACTGCTCACGTTTGGTGACAGCTAGTTCACGCATTTCAATATTCTGCTCACGAAACTCAAGTTTCTTTTCACGTGCATCTAAATCTTCCATGCGCTGATCCAGTAATTTCTGAGTACGAATGGCTTTCTGCTCTTTGGCTTCAGCTTGTGCTAAAGCAGCTGCAAATTCTTGTGTGTTCATTATATTACCTTTCAGACTTAGAATAATCTTTAATTTCGACGAGTGCTCCCTCGTCCTCTTCAGGACTCTCTAGGGCTTCGAGAACTTCAGCTTCTTTTTCTTTTACAGCTTGGGACACCTTTTGCCCCATTGGATCAGCACTGGCATAGTTAATGATATTATAGGTGTTTCCAGCACCTTTCACACCATCCTTTTTAGCCCCCTCACCAAACATTCCGAGATGTTTACCGAGATTAACCAGAGCAGAGATTCTACCTGCATGAGTAGCCCCCTGATCATAGAAGTTAGCCTCTTCCCACATCCTTTGCAGTATCTGGCTCTCAGTGACCCAAAAAGAGCGTTTCCTGGCTTCTCGCCAGTTGTCTATTGCTTGAGCTATGTGATGCTTCCTAGGGAGCTCATATGCTTTCTCAACGACACTACGAGAGTACCCAGCACGTCTAGCAGCCTCAGTAGCGTTACCATTCGTCTCAGAGCAGTATTGCTCTACGAATAGCTCCTCCATTGGGGTCAGTTTGGGTTTCTCGTCACTTTTAGCCATTAAGCCTTGCCTGCCTTCTTGTTCCGTTTGAATGATCTGTTGGAACTTTTAGATTTTACTTTTAAGTTCTTAGCTGAGTTATCGTTAGGATTGCCGTTAGAATGATCGACATCCTTACCGTCTCCTAGCCTTACCCTACCCGCTTTCATCAGCTTACGACGAGCAGCATTACGCTTAGCTCGACGCTTCTTTTGTTCTGGTTTCCCCTGGTATCTGTCGTATTCTTGTCGGTAATTCCTAGCCATTGTATTCTTCCGAGAGCTCTCTAAGGATCCTCTTAAGGAGTTGGATCTCAGAGAAGTATAGCATTTGAAGATCTAAATCTCCAGTCCTTTTTGCGTGGAAGAGGTAATCTTCAGCTCTTTCTACCTCTCGAAAAAGGATCTTCATACATTCATTCATGGTTCAAAATCTATGGATAATTGTGACAGAGGCACTCTTAGGCTTCCTTTCTGGAGATCCATTTAGCTGATCTCTATATGATACATATGCATCTAAATAAGTGTTTTCTGTGATATTGAGGTCATATCCAGCGAACAGTCTGACTGAATCACAATACTCTACATCAGAGCAAAATCCCATATCATTATCATGAGAATAAGTGATTCCTGCGTATGGACCAGCAAAAGAGGCTCCAGAGAAAAGAAGGAGTAAGAGTGCTCTAATCATTACTTCTTGCCTTTCTGACTCTTAGCGCCACCCTCTGGTGTCTTACTGCCTGAAGAGGATTTAGCAGAAGAGGGCTTTCCGCTCTTATAGCCTACTCCACCAGTTTGGGACGAATTAGGAGCTCCACCAACTTGCTGACCTCCTGGAGCATTAGCGCCATCAAAACCGGCCAGAGCTGTGCTTGCTGCAAACAGTAGGAAGAAGATTACAGAAATATGCTTAGACATGATGTCTCCTCGGATGGTATGTTTTTTAAGTAATTCCTATAGG
>Ga0180435_10000162_pt1 | contig 68604 bp, 53 predicted proteins | sample SS_ome_3_FD_132467 | JGI IMG/M metagenome (GOLD analysis project Ga0180435, IMG submission 132467) | Hypersaline lake sediment archaeal communities from the Salton Sea, California, USA - SS_3_S_1 metaG | ecosystem: Environmental > Aquatic > Non-marine Saline and Alkaline > Hypersaline >... | reverse complement strand
GATAACCAGGGCAAACCGGCCCGGGCCGCGACCCAAGCGGCCCGGCCGGACGCCCCTTGCACTCTTACAACAGTGAATAGCTGGTAATCTGCAAATGTCTCTCCTCAAGGCTTGACGGTGCGGGGCTTGTTGCTCCGAACGGTTTCACTAACGTGATTGTCAGCCGTCATTGTCAAGTCTGGAATACCCGGCCGTCAGTCCTGCACGTCTGACGGTAAGACCACGCAGATTATCATTCTCGGGCGGGCCTGCTTCGGCAGGTCCGCCTAAAGCTAGTTGCGGTGTACTGCAGCGGACCAGCCAGCGTGTCGGACCAGTGTGTTTTCCGCCCGAATAACACCCAAACAAAAACGAGTTATTGACCACGCCGCATCGCCTGCTAAACTGTTGTCTCCCTGAGAATAGTGATGTCTTGGAGGTTCACCACTGTCAGATCAGGCGTTTTCGAACGTTTTTGAACATTCCTCCGCCTTACGGATGGCCTGAACGCTTGGGCGGACTGCTGAGAAGCTACTATAGACAGGCCGCATGATGGGAAGGACGAAGCATGTAGGGGCTGAGTCGTCAGCCGTTGGCGTTGACGTTCATTCATCATTCATCACTCCGCATTCATCACTGCCCATTCATCACTGCCTTTGGCGGGAATGCAATGCCCCGCCGCCAGTCGGCGTTATATCAGGTGTGATTATCTTTTGCCTACCTCGCAGCGGTGCGGGGCCGTATAATGCCCCGATGCGCGGGGGCTGGAAATGGACACTGAATGTCAATCAACATACTTTGCATAGGCGATGTAGTCGGAAAGCCCGGAAGAGTCGTGCTGGCCGATCATCTTGGCAACCTTATCGTCGAACACAACGTGGACCTGGTGGTCTGCAACCCCGAAAACGCCGCCGGCGGCAGCGGGCTGACCCCCCAGATATTCAGCAAGCTCCGCAACTACGGCGTCGACGTGATGACGATGGGCGATCACGTATTCCGCAAGAGCGACATCCTGCCGACGCTGCGGACGTCGGACAGGATAGTCCGCCCGGCGAATCTTTCGCCCCGGGCGGCGGGGAAAACGTGGACCGTCGTGCCGACGAAGTCCGGAGACGTCAAGGTCGGCGTGTCGTGCATTCTGGGCCAGATGTACATGGGCGCAAACGATTCGCCGTGGGACGCCGCCGATCGGATCATGACCGAGATGCCGGCTGACGTGAAGGTGCGCGTGGTGGATTTCCACGCCGAGGCGTCCAGCGAGAAGATCGCCATGGGCTGGCATCTTGACGGACGGGCGAGCATCGTGTTCGGCACGCACACGCACATTCCGACCGCCGACTGCCGGGTGCTCCCGATGGGCACCGCGCACGTCAGCGACCTTGGCATGACCGGGCCTTACGACGGCGTGCTCGGCCGGCGGAAGGACAGGGTCCTGTCGGCGCTTACGACGTCGATGCCGGTCCGCTTTGAAGTAGCCTCCGAAGACGTGAGAATCTCCGGCGTGCTGGCCTCGGTCGATCCCGAAACCGGACGCGCCGAATCAATACGCAGGATAGAAGTTCACCACGAAACCCACGACGATTCCTGAAACCAACGGCGGCGGGCCGCCGGGGAGGTTTTCCAATGAAAAGACCGCTGATCGCGACAATCGTTATTACTGCACTGGCCGCCGGAGCGGTTCTGCTGGACGCCGACGAGAAATCCGTCATGCAGGCCGTCGCCGCAAAGGGCGTCGTATTCGACACATGGGGATACAAGCTGAAGCTCACCCGCATGGAGTCCAAGTGCGACGTGAGCCTTGGCGCCGATACAAGGAAACCCTCGACCTACTCGCTGGACATCAATGCGTCGTGCAAGATCCCCGAGGATGTCGACGGCGTGCTGATGACCGAGCTGCTGAAGGTCAAGAAGGCGGTCACCGCAGGCGGCAAGGACATACGCAAGCCGCCCAGACGGGTGTCGAGCAGGACGACATCCAAGTACCGCAGCGGCACGTTCACCCCGATACTGTGGCTCAAGAAGGACCTCAAGGTCGCCGAGGTCAAGATCAGCAAGCTGGCGCTGCTGACCAACCCGTTCAGGATCGACAAGCTGGAAACGGAACTGGCGGTGATAACGGCCGTTGACCGGACCGACAAGTCCATCCCCGCTGCGGTGTCCCAGACTATGCGAGACCTGGCGCCGGGCCTGAAGGCCAGAATCTCATCGATGCGGATAAACAGCAGGCGGGAGCTTACGATAGAGATCAGTTGTCTGCGCCGATTCGACGGCCCCAAGGGTCCGTTCATCGAGGCTGTCGCCGCGATCGACTCAGCCGGCAAAAACATCGGTCAGGCCAGGATAATCAACGGCGACCCGCTCAGCCAGAAAGGCAAAGTCAACTCGGTGTTCACGCTGTCGGGAAGGAGCGAACCGGCGGATCTCCTTATCACCGTGGTGACCGACTCGAAGATCCGGAATATCCCGTTTGAGATAACCGGGATCTTCCAGAAGTAGCCCTGTCGGACAATACGCCGCCGTGCGGAGGCCTACTCCTCTCCCGGCCCCGGCAGCGGGCGGAAGTCCGCCTCGGTTTTCCACTTGAGGTTCTTCCTGCCTCTGTGCGTGCCGTAGTACGGAGCGTTGGCGTCGATCCAGGTCACGATCCTGATGAACTCCTCGCGCGTGATCTTCGACTTGCACGGCGCCTTTCGAATCCGCTCGATCATCTTGCTGCGATGCGATCCGAACGTCAGCGGCGGCTCCAGGGGGACGTGCGAACTGCCGTATCCGCAAGTGTGCAGATAGCTGACAAGGCCCTTCCTGGTCAAATTCTCATAGGATCGATTCCACAGCCCCGTCAACTCGCCGGTAAGATCCAGATCGCCCTTGGGCTCCTTGCCGCTGTGGCAGCCGATGCAGTTCCTGTTGAGTATCGGCTGAATGTCGAGGGCGTAGTGCACGGCGCGCGGGCCGGTGTCGCCGGGCTGGGGACGCAAAACCTCCGCCGGATGCGTCATCGCCATCGGAATCGCCCGCCTCATCCCCGGCGCCTTGCGGCGAAGCTCGTGGCATCCTATGCAGGACCTGTTTTCGCCGGGCATCAGGTTCAGGAACGTCCGCATTCGGTGCAGCTCCATATAGTTCTCATCGAGGGCCTGGAAGAAGATGTTCTTGCCGGAGGGCACGGTGAAATGCGCCGATCCGTCTTGGTGAACCGTGGCGACGCCGTAGACCTTCTTCCTGGCAACATCGCCGCCGAGACTGACCGCTGAGGCCTGCATGCCGGCGCTGTCGCCGTTCTTGCCGGCGCGATAGGTGTCGTGCCAGGAAAGGTTCATCGCCTCCATCACGCGCACGTACTTGACCCTTCCGCGCTCGATGCCCTTTAGGCCCTGGTAGACGTCCAGCATGAACATCGTCGCCAGCCCCTGGGGGTTCTTCGACGCGTCATGGGCGTCGAGCGGAGCGATAATCGTGGGCTTGCGCCGCGGCTGGTGCGGCGTCGGCTGGTGACACGACAGGTTCGGGTCGCTGTAAAGCTCGGCCCGGTTGCCCCAGGCGTCCAGTACGTAGAGCCCGTAGTCGGCGCCTTTGTTGCGTTTGACTCCAATGGGCATGTGAGCGACGAGGAAGAACTTCTCAGAAAACGCATAAGGCTCCCTGAACGGACCGCCCTTTCGCGGCATGGTCCCCATGCCCGGATAGCTGATCTCCGGGGTGAGGCTGATCAGGCCCTGGGCGTTGCGGCGATTTCGCCGATTATCGATGAGCACGACCGGACCGGCCATGCCGCCGTGGTGCCCGGCTGCGATAGCCACGATCCGGCGGCTGTTGGGAATGCTCCGGGCGTTGGTCATCGAACCGGGACGCACGAGATTATTCTTGAATACGTGGTCCGAGCCCGTGCCGTCGGGACGGATCGCCCAGAGGCTCTGGACGTTCCCGAACCCCTTGTCGACATACTCCCATCGCATGTAAATCACGCGCCCGTCGTCCAGCACGCAGGGATTGATCTCGTTGACCTGCCCGCTGGACAGGCACTTCATGTTCTTCCCGTCGGCGTCCATCACAAACAGCGTGGTCACCGTCGCGGGGAAGCACAGGACCGATCGCTGGGATCGAGTCGTGGCGAACATGATCTTGCCGTTCGGCAGATAGCACGGATCGATGTCGTCGTATCCGCCGCCGCAGTTGGTCCCCTTGAACCGCCGGATAGTGTCGGCCTCGCTCTTGTCGCCGGTGGTGATCCGTCGCAGCGGGCTGTCGGTCCTGAGTCCGGTTTTCGGATCAATGTCGATCTCGTAGATCCGGAAAGTCCCGCCTTCCTTTGCGTGGCAGAACACGACCTTGTCGGCGTCGAAAGACAGATCAAACCGCCCGAACACACCGTTTGTAAGCTCGGGAACCAGTTCGGTGACTTTCCCATCAGGAGCCGCGGGCGAAAGCAGGCAGAGATTTCCGCCCGCCCCGCCCCTGGTCAGATGTCCGGTGTAGGTGCTGAAGCTGCGTCCCTTCTGCTTTACGAACAGGAGCCTGTCGAACTTCATCGCCGGATGGGCCAGCATCGCACGTTTGCGCAAGGCCTGCAGCTTGTCTTCGACGGGCCTGAGCTGCTCGGGCGCGGCGTCCTTGAGCGATCGCTGTTTCCTGTCCAGTTCGTCGAGTTGTTTCAGGAACTCCGGTCCCTTGGGATACAGAGGGCCGAACGCTTCGATGTTATCGGCGATCGCCAGCTTCATCGCCCCGACGTTAACGCTGTTCGACGGCAGGAAGATCATTCGGCACCTTGGATCGACCCTGTCGATGTTCACTTCCCGCTTGTCCGGCTTCCAGCCCTTGGGGAACGCCGTCGGAGACTCGAATCTCAACTTGTTCAGACGGGGAGGCAGTCCGTCGCGTGTGAATTTCACCGTATGTTCGCCCTTGGTGATCTTGATGTCGAGGCCCTTTTCCCACTCGATGCCGTGGAAGTCCGCGGCGTCTCTGGGCAGATCGTGCTGGGGGTGGCGATCCATATACGGAGGCGGATTCCCGGTCACTCGCCCGCAGCAGACGCCCACGCGTCGATTGTCGATCCAGACCTCAACGGGTCTCTTCGCGGGCGATCCGTAACAGATCCAGAGCGAATAAACGGCGTCCACCGGGAAGTTGATGTCGTATTCGATCACCCAGGGAGTCTCGCCTCCCTTGCCGACGACCAACTCGGGGAACTTGTCGCGATAATCGGCGTAGATGTCCGGGTTGGCGAAGACCTCGGCGTTGCCGCGATCGAAAGTCCAGGCGGAGATTTCGAACGAGCCGGCCGGTTTGGGTTGCTTGGCCGCGGCCCCGAAGGCTCCTGACGCGCCGCCCAGGACGACAAGGCACGCGACGACAAGTGCGATCGACATCAACAGACGATGCCGACCCAAGATGTATGATTCATATTTCATAACAAATCTCCTTAACGGGAACAACGCAGCCAGTATTCCCTAATGCCAAATACTATTATAAGCTAATCTCGGCTCTTTTCGTTATGCTCGCCAGCGATCAGCCGAAAGGCTCGCGGCCTCACTGAGCGAGATTTACAGCGACAGCACGAATTCCGTCAGATCGGCGATTTCCTTTTCGGTGAGTTTGTCGACCCTTCCGCCCTTCTTGCCGTGCCTGCCCTTGCCGAGCAGTTCGATCATGGTCGTGTACTTGCCGTCGTGCATGTACGGCGCCGTCCGCCAGCACTCGATGAGCGTCGGCGGCCTCCGCCGGCTCCGGAGCGAATATGCCCCAGACACATGACAGACACATCACAAGGAAGAACTGACCGGCGGTGAAATACTCGCGTTTCATACGAAATCTCCCGACTAGCTTCTCTCCACGCGACTCCAGCGGAGTGCTCACCGTAATTGTATGCCATGCTGTGAGTTGGGCAAGCATAATCTGGTCTTTGTGCGGCATGGGCTCACGGTCAATGCCTCACGCTTGACTGGGAGATGATCCGCCGACGAGCTATTCGTGGCGGAGGGCTTCTATCGGATCGAGCGCCGCGGCACGCTTGGCCGGCTAACGGCAATTCCACACAGAGACGCAGAGGGTCAGAGAAAGACGAACAACAACGGCAAGAACATTTCTGCTACGGCCACATATCAAACACTGTAGATACAGAGTACGACCAACGGCAAGAGGCGTCTTCAGCCGGGGTGTTTGCCGAAAGCCGTTGCCGTAACTACATCCGTGGCAAAGCCGTAGCCGTTGCCCGTCGCCGTTCTCTGGACCTCTGTGTGAAATTGCCGTTTGCCGTCGCCGTTCTCTGCGTCTCTGAGCCTCTGTGTCGCATGCCCGCCGTGGGCCTCCGCCGTAATTTGGGGTGTCCCGTCGGCGATCAATCGTCTTCGATATACTTTCGGCTCATGAGAAACGACACGCGTTTGGCTACGTCTTTGGGCAGAGATTTCTTCAGCAGTTTGCGGGCCTGAGACATGTTCGTCCGGCGCGTAACGTGGACTATGACGATGTGCTCGTTGTTCATCCCTTCGAGCAGTTCGGGCAGGTCGCGAACATGTATGTGCCTGCCGTCCTTGGCGCGGGATGAGTGCTCATCGTCAAAGAACGTGCATTCGGCCAGCAGAACCGTCGCATTGGCCACGTGCGGCAGCGATGCGTAGTCGGCCTTGCCGGTGTCGCCGAGGTACGCCGCGTGCGGCATTTCGATGCGGGTGGTGATCTCGACGCCTTTTTCCTTCAGCTCGACAATCTGCGGGCCGGTGAGACCCAGGAACTCCGGCTTGAGTTTGCGGCGGACCTCGACTATCGAATACCCGAGCGAGCCGGGAACATGGCGCGACGAGAAGGCCCGCACCAGCAGATCGCGGCGGATCTCGTAGTCCTCGCCGTCACGCATGGGGACAAATTCGCACGGAGGCACGTGCCCTTCGACCCGTCCCCAGGCCCGCATGAGCCCCTCCAGCGGACCGACGAGATTCGCCGGCGTAAGCACTTTGCCGTTGGACATGCCCTGGAAGTCGCGTTGTGCAAAGTAGTAAGGAATGCCGGCGACGTGATCGGCGTGACCGTGGGTCAGGAGCACGTGATTAACCGTAAGGGCCTCGCGGGGGCATTTACCAATGTCGAAAACGCAGTCGAATTCCGGGACGACTATCACCGTCTCCTCACCGGCCACGCTGTAACCGGCGATGGTGAAGTCATCGTACTGCAACTGCGATAATCTGTAGGGGCGAATCTTCATAACGGAACCCTGACTGCGGGAAGCTTCGAATTGCGTATGGTATTGAACCGCAATCCCACGGTCAAGGCCGCTATCAAATGGTAATCGTCAGCTATTAGCTGTCAGCCGTCAGCTATCAGCTCAAGAATAACGACAGAATCAACACCTGACGACGAAGTCGGCAAGTGTTCCTGACAGTTGCTGTCGCAGTGGTCGTAGCCGGCAGGTCCCCAGAGATGACAAAACCCGGGACCCCCGCCTTCAAAGCGGGCTGTCCCGGGCTCCCTCCGATCGTCATGGAGGATGTTGAGTTATCCGATGCACTCGCCGTCACCCGGGCCGAACGGTCCGTCGCCCTCGCCGTCGCCGGGGCCGAACGGGCCATCGCCGCCTTCGCCGTCTCCGTCGCCGTTGGGTCCGTTAGGTTCGCCGCCGCCGTTGGGACCCTTGGGGCCGTCGCCTTCACAGTCGCCGTCACGATCACGATCACGATCGCGGTCGCGACTGCCCATGGGCACAGCAGATGCGCCAATGCAGTCACCATCGCCGTCTCCCGGTCCGTTGGGGCCGTCGCAATCCGGGCATCCGGGGCAGTCTTCGGGGCAGTTGGGCTCGTCGGGGCGCTCGCGTTCCTTGACCTGCTCGCCGTTACCCGGCTCTCCGTCTCCCTTGCCTCTCTGATGCTGGTTCTGATCGCCGCCGGCCAGTGCGACCGCCGAGAAAACAAACAGCAGCGCCAACGAAAGAATCAGTGCTTTCTTCATGGTTTACTCCTCTACAACAAGACATTCGCCAAACGGCGCCGTCCGCCTTTACCCATCCAACACGGAAGGGTCGACACCAACATTGAATACCCCAATATTAAGGTAAATGGGCGGAGTAGGAAAAGTCCGCAAAACTACGTCACTTAACACGTAAAAATACCTATAGAGATTGGAAGGCCGCTATGCCCTCCCGTTTGCGGCGACTGAAAAACAGTGGGAAAACATCGACCAAAGCCCCAATTCGGCTCAGTCCTCCAGCTCTGTGAGCCCCTGGCGGACGGCGAATTTGGTGAGTTCCGCGATAGTATGCAGATCGAGCTTGTCCATGAGCCTCTGTCGGTGCGTGTCGACGGTGCGAGTGCTTATGTGAAACTCCACCCCTATTTCCTTTGAACTCTTGCCTTCGGCTATCATCTGCAGCACTTCCCGCTCTCGATCAGACAAGTGGACTCGCCCTGTAGGGTCCGAACTCGATTCGGTCTTGACGAAACCGTCGACAACCACTCCGGCGACTCTTGGCGACAGGTAAACGCCCCCGGCGAATACTTCACGTATTGCCTTCACAAGCTCCTCCGGCGCACAGCTCTTGGGCAGATAGCCCGCTGCGCCGGCCTTCAGCATGTCCGAGACAAACCGCTTGTCGGTATGCGCCGACAGCGCCAGGACCTTCACCCCCGAAGATTCGGCCACGATCCGCTTTGTCGCCGTCGTACCGTTGAGCCCCGGCATGCTGATGTCCATAACGACCACGTCGGGATGAAGATTATGAGCAAGTTCAATAGCAATCCGCCCGTCGCCTGCATCCGCGACAACATCGATATCGCCTTCCTGCTCCAGCAGACTTCGAAGTCCGCTGCGAACTATCTCGTGATCATCAGCCAACAGGACCTTTATTCTCATGCTTGACCTCCTAACGGATTACTACTGGCCGTAGATCGGCGCCGTAGCGGTAATCCTGGCTCCGGAACCTCGAGCCGAATCGATCTCAAGACGTCCGCCAAGATACCTCAAACGCTCCCCGATTCCAAACAGGCCGAATCCGCCGGATTTGGCGTCGGTGTTCGCGGGCTCCGAAGCGTCGAAACCGATCCCGTCGTCGGCTACGGTAACGCTGACTTCATTCTCCCGGCGGACCAGCTCGATCGTCACCTTCCGCGCTTTCGAATGCCTCGCCACGTTGCGAAGCAGTTCCCGGACGGCCGCAAAAAGCAATCCGCTGACTTCATCCCGCAAAGGCTTGGGAAGCCCGTCGTCAACGGATTCGCATTCGATGTCGTTATGGGCTCCGAATTCCTCAACAAGCCAGTCGACCGCCGAGGCGATGCCCAACTCATGCAGCACAGGCGGGCACAACTCGAACGTCAGCAGCCGCGTATCCTCCTCGGTCACCGCCATCAACTCCAGTACTTCGTCGATGAGCTCCTGTTGCTCGGCGGAGGCTCCGAGCTTCCGCAGGAGCGACAACTTGATACGTGAGCCTACAAGGTTCTGGGTGACGTTGTCGTGGAGACCGGCGGCGATCCTCTGTCGCTCACGATCTTCGGCCATCACCAGTTCCGACGCCAGAGCCTGCAGGCGTTTCTGGTATTCCAGCAACTGCTTTTCCACGCGCCTACGCTCGGATATCTCAGTCTCCAACTGCACGTTGACCCGCTCCAGTTGGCGAGTCTGATCTTCCGCGGCGGTCCTGGCGTGAACCAGAGCGGTAACATCCACAAAGGACTCCACGCCGCCGGTGACGTCTCCATCAGCGTTGCGAAGCAGTTCGGCGCTCTTGAGAACAGTCAATTCGCGCCCGTCCTTCGCGTGGAAGACGCACTGCTTCTTTCGAACCGGCTCAGTTCTATCCGGATCGTAAAGACTGCATTTCTCGCGGCACGGCGTCCCCTCGAGCACGCGGCAGGGTTTTCCGATCACCTCCTGACGGGACAATCCGGTGATCTCGGTGAACGCGTCATTTATCGTCATGATGTTCTGTTGGGTGTCGACCGTGAAAATTCCCGTCACCGCCGCGTCGAGGAGCTTCTGTCGGTATTCGAGCAGATCGTGGAGCCTCTTGACCATTCGGTCGAACTCGCGCGACAAGGTTCCAAGTTCGTCCCCTCGGCGACTCTCCAACCGCTTGGTCAAGTCCTCACCGCGGCCCAGCACGGTCACGTGCGAAGTCAGCTCCGCCACCGGCTTGAGAACCGTCTTCTTCAGCAACAGCACCAGCGCAAGGGTCAGTATCACCGCGGCGACCATCGAAGAAGCAGTCGCAAACCACGCCGAGTCCCTGCCAATTGCCGATATCTCCCGGGGGATATCGGCCTGTATCGTCATGACCGGCCGGCCCTCCAGACCCTGAACCACAACATAGCCGCGAAGCAGATCGGCGCTGTATTCCTGGATCCTGCAGCACGGTTCGGCGGGATTGCAGCTTGCGGCGCCGTCCGGCACGCATTGGACGTTCGGAACATCCCCTATCGGCTCCAATCTAAAAGAGACCTGGGTCTGGTGGCCAAGGGCCTTGATGAACCTCTGATCGAGCAGGCGCCCCATTATCAGCACGCCCCTGGCGGGTCCCTTGCCTTCGCTGGTTACTATCGGACGGGCCGCAACGAGCATCGGGCCCCGCTGGGTCATGAATACGCCGGACAATCCGCCGTCGGCTCCGGACAAGAGGAGCGGACTGTCCGGCTTCAGCGCATCGGGCGGAAACTCGCGTATCTCGATAAGCTCGGCGCCATCGTCCGTCAAGTCGCGAACCTGCCCCCAGACCACACGCCCGGAACTGTCGCAGACATACAGGACGTTGATCCTGTCCTCGGTGAATGTCGAGGCCATCAGGTTTGAATTTGCGTATTCGGCATTCTTGTCGGCGACGAACCTGTACGTATCGTCCCAGGTGGCCCAGTCCACGCACAGGGTTTCGAGATGCCTGACCTCGCTGTCGATCACCCGCATGCACCTGTACATGTCGTCGCAGGCGCCCTTTCGCTCGAGATTGATGAAGCTCGGCATCAGAACGAAACGCTGGATCCCGTAATCCATCGCCGTGTGAATCAACAGCATTGCAAGGAGAATCAGCGCAATCTTCGTCTTGAGAGACACCCCCTCCGATTTCACGGGTGCAATATTCTTCAATTCCGGTTTCCTGCAAAGACCAACCACAGCATACTAAGGCTGGTTCATCGCGTCGAGCCTCTCTTTGGCCGACTGGGCTGATTTGGTCCCTGCAAACCGTTGTATAACGGTGACGTACGCCTGGCGGGCCTGATCGTCCTGCCCGAGCTTTTCGCGGCAGAAGCCGAGCCAGAACAGGGATTTGGCGGTGTGTTCGTCGTCGCCGGCGGCCTCGAATTGGGCTGAGGCGTACTGGAGTTTCGGCTCGGCCAAGGCGTATTCGAGCTTCTCGACAAGCTTGATCGCTTCCTGGTAGGCGCTCATCGCTCCGACAGTGCTTCGCGGCACTTTCTGCATGTGCGGCTGAGGGCGATCGAACACCCCCCCCATATTACTGGAGCATCCGGCGATCAGCACCGCCGCCGATATCAGCACAAGCGATGTCGCTGTCTTACGTGACACGCTGAACCCCCGTCAGTATGAGTTTCGCCTCGAAAAGCCAGTCTCCGGCTCCTGCGTCCGCGACCATCGGGCCGCGGGCGGCGTCGAGCGACGCTATCAGCCCGCTCCTGTCAAGCTGAACGGCGAACTTGCTTACCGCACTCGAGTTGGAGAGATCCAGAAGCCCCAGTCGCGTCAAGACAACTTCGGTGCGCCCCAGCAGCTTCTTGTCAGCGTCGGTTCGGACCTTCCGCTGCAGCGCCGCACATCTGGCCAGCAGACGCCTGTTCTTCATCGCCTCCTGCAAGGCCGCCAGCCCCGTCTTGTTCGGGGCCGCTGCGGCAAGGTAAACCCTGCGCACCTGATCGAGCCTGGCGCTTCTTGCGGTCTTCACCGCCGCCAGGGCGTGTTTGGCTTCGTCCCTGTCGGCGTTGGCCGAATCGAACGCGATCCGCTGGCGCTTGATTTCCTCCACCGCCACCGCCAGGCGAGCTTTGAGTTTCCTGACTTCTGCGGGGTCCGCCGCCGGCCTGTCGGCTCCGGCGGCTCTGGCGTCGGCAAGCTGTTTGCGGACCGCATCGAGCCGGTCCCTGGCCTGCCCGGCCGACTGCTCGGCCTTGCTGATCAGCGAACTCAGCTTGGCCTCCATAACCTTCCAGTCGGCGCGCTCCGAGGCGAGTTTGTCCTCCTTGGCCTTCAATTCGTCGTCGCTGGCCTTGAGCTTGCCGACAAGCTCCCGGATCTTCCGATCGTCGGTCTGCTTCTGCGCCAGGAGCTGGGCCAGTTCTGTCCGGGTTTCGGCGGCCTGTCTGCGCGCCTCGGCGATTTCGGCCCGCGCCTCGGCGAGCTTGACCGCAGCGTCCCCGGCAGGCCTGGTCTGGGGAATTCTCGGAGCGAAATCATCCTGAATCACGGGCGCAGCGGAATACTTGTCGGCATTCCTCGACTCCATGAACAACACCCCCGCCGCCAGCAGCAGCGATGCGGCCAGTCCGGCGGGAACCCATCTTAAGAACACACCCGCCCTCGATCGACCGGGCTGGGGCGCCGCCACGGGTCCGGCGGCCTGCGGGGCCGACAGTTCGGCTTCGGCGAGACTGGACGCCTCGGCGGCCCCCCACTGCCTCAGCAGGCCGTCGACTCGACCTCGGGTTGTGTCGTTGGAGTCCTTCATCGCCATATACCTGTATTCGCCGGACGGCGTTTTGCGCAGAAATCTGACAACTTATCGCCGCTCACCGCACTATCCCCTTTCCCCGCAGGCATTTTTCGATCCGCTCGAGCGCCTCGCCAAGGCGGCTCCTCACCGTTGATTCCGGCATGTTCGCCTCGGCTGCGATTCCGCGGGTGGTCATACCCCGAATGTATCTCATGCCGACAAGCTCGCCCAGGGTCGGATCGAGCTGCGAGACGCAATCGTCGACAGCTTCGTTTTCCTCGCGCTGCTCGGCTGTGTCGACGCCTTCATCCCCAACGGCGAACATCGCGTCAGCCAGTTCAGGATCGAAGCTGTCAGTCGTCACCCGGCGGCGCCAGTACTTGCGTGCGACGTTGTGGGCTATCGCCGAAAGCCAGGTGCGAAAGGCGCCCCTTTGCGGATCGTAGCCGCCCAGGGCGCCGAATACGTTGACGAATGTTTCCTGGGTCAGATCGGCCGTCAGAGAAATGTCGAACCCGCTGCGGCGGAAATACGCGGCCACCAGGCCGACGTGCGATTCGTACAGTTCGGTGCACGCGGACTCTTTGCCGGCGACGGCCCGCGAGATAAGTTGTTGCTGTGTCTGTTCCACGCCGGCGCCATTGTCAACACAACCGCCCCCCGCGTCAACATGCAACCAGACTGAACACGGGAATCTCGTTTGACCGGGCAGCAGGCGGCGACAGATCCCCCGCCACGAAAACTCAAAGATAGAAACGGCGACGACAACGGCAACGACTTTCTTAGCCACGAAAGCCACGAAAGACACGGACACTTAAGGAAAACGGCGTCTTTCGACATGGCCGCATTCGCACCATCCGTCGTTATCGGTCGTCAGCCGTTGCCGCAGGCCGTAACTACATCCGTGAAATCCGTGCTATCGGTGGTTAGACGCCGTTAGCCCGAAACGGACCAATTCAGATTTATTGTGCGCAAATCGTGTCCATTAGGATATAGACCTGCAAATACTCCATCAGCGAAAGGAACACAACGATGAAGACAATCGCAAGAATCTCACTGGTCTCAATCCTCCTTGCCGGCGTATCGGCGGCGATCTTCGTCGGATGTATGGCGAAACAAGGTAATATCCACTTACACAAATCTGCTCCGGAAATGGCCGTCGGCAGAACGCCGCTCATGAATTTCGATCAGACGACAGCATCGCTCCAGCCGACGGATTCGGAGGCTCCCGTCGTTCACAACACCGAGACGTACGACCGCATCGTCGACAACGCGTTCAAGCTGGCGGCAGATCATCCGCTTTCCACCTTCTCCACTGACGTTGACACCGCATCGTACTCCAACGTCCGCCGCTTCCTGAACCACAAGCAGCTCCCGCCGCCCGGATCGGTGCGGATCGAAGAGATGATCAATTACTTCACCTACGCCTACGATCAGCCTGCGACGAACTCGCCGCATCCGTTTGCAGTTCACGCCCAGGCCGCCTCGTGCCCCTGGGAGCCGAAACACCGCCTGGTGCGGATCGCACTGAAGGGACGCGAAATCGATCCGACGAAACGCCCGCCGAGCAATCTGGTGTTCCTGCTGGATGTCTCCGGCTCGATGAGGGCCGGCAACAAGCTGCCGCTGGTCAAGAAGGCGATGAAGATGCTCCTCAAGCAGCTCGGCGAGGGCGATCGGGTCGCGATCGTGGTCTACGCCAGCGCCTCGGGAATGGTCCTCGACTCGACCTCGTGCGACAGGAAGGAGACGATCATAGCCGCTCTCGACAAGCTCCAGGCCGGCGGAAGCACAAACGGCGGCCAGGGAATTCAACTTGCGTATAATCTGGCGGTGGAGAACTTCATAGAGGGCGGGACAAACAGGGTCATCCTGGCCACAGACGGCGATTTCAACGTCGGAACAACGAACAACAGCGAACTTATCGGCCTGATCGAGAAGAAGGCCTCCAGCGGCGTATTCCTGAGCGTGCTGGGGTTTGGAATGGGCAACTACAAGGACGACCGCATGGAAAAGCTCGCCGACAAGGGCAACGGGAACTACGCCTACATCGACTCGGAGTCCGAAGCCAGGAAAGTGCTGGTGCGCGAGATGTGCGGCACGCTGGTTACGATCGCCAAAGACGTGAAGATCCAGGTCGAATTCAACCCCGCCCAGGTCGCGGCCTATCGCCTGATCGGATACGAGAACCGCATCCTCAACAAGGAGGACTTCAACGACGACAAGAAGGACGCCGGCGACATCGGAGCCGGGCATACCGTCACGGCGCTCTACCAGGTCGTGCCGGCCGGCGTGAAGATCGACGTCCCCAGCGTGGACAAACTCAAATATTCGGCTCCCGCCACTTCAACCGCCGGCGCGGGCGGCGGGGAGATGATGACCGTCAAGCTCCGCTACAAGAAACCCGACGGCGACAAGTCGACGCGAATGGACCTGGTTGTCCGCGACGACGGACGCAGCATCGACAAATGCTCCAAGGACTTCCGATTCGCGTCGTCAGTGGCGTCGTTCGGCATGCTCCTGAGGGGCTCGAAGCACAAGGGTTCGTACACCCTCGACGCAGTGCTCGAACTGGCCCAGGCCTCGCTCGGCGACGACAAGGAAGGATACCGCAAGGAATTCCTGAAGCTGGTGAAAATCGCACGGGATATCAAAGAGGACTAAGACTCAGCCGGCGACGATGACAGCGGCGGCCCTCGGCGCGATATTCGTCCTGGGACGCCGCAAACGTTGCTGACCGGCGGCGCGGTGAGATCCGAAGACCGGGGGGACTTCGGATCTTTTCTTTGCGCGGGAGGACTTTGCGGGCATAATGGCTGCACAGCAACAGGAGCAACCATGGCAAGGACGACTTACTGTCTAATCGCGCTGGCGGCACTCATAGCCCCGACCGCGCCGGGTGAGGCGGAAAACGTCCCGGTCGGCAAGGGCGGATACGCGACAACTCCGCCCAAGGGAATGAAACTCCCGCCGCGGCGGATCTATCGCACAGATTCGCTTAAGGGCAAGACCCAGACGACTGACTGGTGGAGTTCGCTGGCGTGGGAGCAGTTTTCATCAAACCACTTCCCGCACCCCCTTGCGGTGCGTGCGGTCAAAGGCGGGCTGCGGATCTCTTATCCCGGGGCGAGCATCAACACGGTGGCCAGGCACATCATGGCCGGCATGCAGAACGACGTGACGCTGGGCCACTCCGGAGTCGATGAGTTCGAGAACGCCAGCGTCGATGCGGCCGGCGACTGGTTTGTGAGCGTATTGATGGCCGACGGCGACAAGACAACGCGCCTCAGCTACGGACACGGCTCGCCGCTGGTCTACGCAACATTCGCCGGCGGAGGCGCGAAGATCACGTTCGACGGCGATGTCAGAGTCTGGGCCGGTAACGCCAAAACGCCGACGCTCGGAGTAACGACCAAGGGGCGCCATTACGGCCTGTTCGCCCCGAAAGGCTCGACCTGGAGCGGCCTGAACGGTCGGACCTTCGTAAACAGCAGCGGCGACAAGACGTATTTCTCGCTGGCGATCCTGCCCGACAAGAAGCCTGAAACGCTGAAGCTGTTCGCCGGATACGCCCACAATCACGTTATCGGAACAAGAGTCAACTGGCGATACCGACCCGACAGCAGCAGCGTAGAAACGACATTCGCGTTCAAGACCAAATCATACGAAGGCGCCGCAAAGGGCACGCTGTTTGCCCTCTATCCGCACCAGTGGACAGCGACGAAACACAAACTGCTCGACGTGGGATACGCTTCAGTCCGCGGGCCGATGAAACTAGGCGCAGGGATGAGTTTCACCACGTCAATGCGATTTCCCGGCGTGCTTCCCGCCCTGCCGAGCATTGGAGCCTGCGATCGCGGGCGCCTGGCGGGGTACGTGAAGGATGCCGCCGCCAAACCGTTCAAGAACGCCCCCGATACGTATTGGGGCGGAAAGACCCTCGGCGTGATATCCGGCATGATCCCAATCGCAGAACAGACCGGCCAGGCCGGCATCGCCGCGAAGCTGCGAAAAGAGTTGAAGTCGCGCCTGGAGAATTGGTTCACCCCGCCGGCGGGCGGCGGGAAGTCTCAGCGTTATTTCTACTACGACAAGCTTTGGGGCGCGCTGATCGGCCAGAACCCCAGCTACGGCTCGGCAGACACGCTCAACGATCACCATTTTCACTACGGATACTTCATTCGCGCCGCGGCGGAGATAGCACGGGCCGATAAGGCGTGGGCCGCCGACAAGGCCTGGGGAGGCATGGTCAAGCTCCTGATCCGCGACATCGCCAGCCCCGACCGCACGGACCCGGCGTTTCCGTGGATGCGGTGCTTCGACCCGTACGCCGGACACTCCTGGGCGTCGGGCAACGCGAAGTTCGGCGACGGCAACAACCAGGAATCCTCCTCGGAGGCGATGAACGCCTGGACGGGGATCATACTCTGGGGCCAGGCCACCGGCGACCGCGAATTGCGGGACCTGGGGATCTATCTCTACACGACCGAACTGGCGGCCGCCAACGCCTACTGGTTCGACGTCGAGCGTCAGTTTTTCCCCAAGAAATACACTCAATCGTGCGCGGCGTTGATCTGGGGCGGAAAAGCCGACTACGCCACGTGGTTCAGCGCGGCGCCGGAGCACATTCACGGGATCATCATGCTGCCGATCCAGTCCGGCTCGCTCTATCTGGGGCTATATCCGAAATATGTCCGGCGGAACCTGGACCACATGGCCAAGGTGCGCGGATCAGACGAGTGGAAAGACTGGCATGACACGCTCTGGATGTACGAGGCTCTGTGCGACGCCGACAAGGCTATGGCGAGATTCACCGCCGGAGCGAGCAAGACCCCGCTGCACTCCAGGGCGATGACATATCACTGGATCGGAAATCTCCAGTCGCTCGGGCAGGTTGATCGCTCAGTAGGCTCCGACTGCCCCACCGCGATCACCTTCACGAAGAAGGGCAAACGCACGCACGTCGCCTGGAATATGACCGCGAAAAAAGTGAAGGTGAAGTTCTCCGACGGCGTATCGATGGACGTGGAGCCCGGGAAATGCTCAACAAGCCCCTGAGGAGCTGTTGAATTGCCGTATGAGCTTATGAAAGCGACAGTACGGTGCATATACGCTGTCAGGGTATTTCTTCAGCAGGCTGTCGTACCGGCGGTCGTCCATCTCGTACTTGTTCACGCCGTACAGGCCGACGCTCCAGATGTCCTCAAAATGGACACATTTCTCCACGCCGCCGTATGGAGCGCTGAGAATTTTCAGGACTTCGCGGTCTGACTTTCGCGGCGACTCCTTGACCTCGATCTTCAAGGGTTTGGCCGAAATGCTCCCCTTCCAGCACGCCACGGGCTTGCGGGTGACGTAGTTGGGAGCGTCGCCGTCCGATTCGAACGTTCCGTTCAGCACGTATTTGCCCGGACGCTGATAATGGGTAATTCGCAACAGCCCCCTGAAACGCTGATACGACTCGCCGGGGCGAAGCGTAACTACCTGATGAAAAGCGATGTAGCCCCGGATACCAAAACCCCACTTGTTCGACTTGCCGCCTTTGCGAGTGACGGCGCCGGAGAAGTACCCCTCCTCCCAGGTGATCGGGACCTTCACGTCGTGGTCGCTGACGTTGGTCACCTGGACGCGTATCCTCAGCGGCTCGCCCAGGTACGCCTCAGCGGCCTGGGCGGAAATGGAAAGCGATAACTCGGCGTCGTCCGCCTTGGCCTGTGCGACCATTCCCACGATCGCCAGCACAGTAATTATTGTTCTTGTCTTCAACATGTCTGGAACCGACCCGCCCCGCGACTGTGGCGAAGACGAAGTCAAACGCGCACATAGACGAATGGTCTGCAATTCTGTTGACCCAAGGCCCCGGACCTCAAGCAGCCCCGACTTATCGGCGCCCACCCGAGATCGAAACTCGCCAATTGCGCCTACCGCGACATCAGCGAGTCACCGACCTTATCGCTGTATGAATTATAGACATCGGCCGAGGCAGAGGTCGAGGATGAAGATCAAGGCCGGCGGACAAGCGATCGAACTGAAGTTCAAGGGCGAGGTCCGCGAGGTCAAATACCGCCTGGCCGCCGACGTCAAGGGAATCGCCGACCAGGCCAAAGAAGAGGACAAGAAGCCCAAACCCGAATAGACGCCCCGAATCTCGCTGGCGTCGCGCGGAGTTTGAACGGGATCGATAAGGCCGGTCTGGCGATTGCGGTCGCCGCACGCCGGACCGGCCAGTTTCACCGCCCCTGTTCCCTGAGCGACAAGACAACTCACGTACATCAGGGAACTTCCCAGGCGCCGTAGCCATCAGGTCGCAACCACCGGTCAGAACCTTCACAACCTGCTTCACACGGGCTCGGCTGTGAAGCGCAACGAATCCAATACTGCGTCAAGGGAGAATGACACAGTATTATATAAATCACTGTTAGATCATCATTTATAGAGAGACGACGATACGGAAATTCGCGACTCGTTCAGAGTATTCCGATTATTGTCGCCAGATCACACAAGCTGCACATGCGAAGCTGCTGAGAAGCAACGGACGGAGGCGGCACAATTGTTCCACGTGGAACAATTGTACTTCAGAGGCCTAATCTCCGCCCAGATCTGGAGCCTGATCCCCTGTAGCGCCTCTAGGGTCGCAGCTTGTCTGCAAACGTCGGGGCCGATACGCCCGACAGCAGATCGCCTGAGAAATCAGTGCGGTTCTCTATCGCCGTCTTGACCGGGCCCGACAGTGATGCGTCGCCGACGAGGACGCTGCCGACCAGGTGCTCGTCGCGGAAGACGAATCTGCAGTACCCCGATTCGGTCTCGGTTTCGAGAACCTGGTAGCTCCCGTCTTCAGGTTCAAACTGACCGATGCTCAGCAGGTCGAGTCCGAGCACTTTGAGGGTGTTGGATCTCGGGATTCCGCCGAACCGAGCAGTCGATCCGGCGGCGTTCATGCCGGCGATCTTGCCCTGGAACTGGGAGGCGGCCCAACTGCCGTACAAGACGCCCTGGTGCTCGGCGACGTCGCCGGCGGCGAAAACCGACGGATGCGAACTTGCCAGTTGGTTATCGACTACGATTCCCTTGTTGACAACCAATCCGATGCGACGGGCCAGGTGGCTGTTGGGCCTCACGCCGGTGGCTATGACAACCAGATCCGCGGGTATGGTCCGCCCGTCCTCCATCGCGACGCCGGCGACCCGCTCGCCGCCGAGCAGTTCTTTGGTGCGTGCATTGTTGAGCACGTTGACGCCGAGGCGTTTGACGTGCGTCTGGAGAATCTCTCCGGCCCGCGTGTTCAACTGTCTTGGCATGAGCCAACCGTGGCTTTCGAGAAGCGTCACGTCGGCTCCTCGTGCGGCCAGCGCTCCGGCGGTTTCGAGACCCAGGAGCCCCCCGCCGATCACAACGCATCGCATCCCCGGATGGAGCGATTCGAGAATCCGTCTGGCGTCGCCGACGGTGCGAACCGGCGCGGCGCCCTCTGAGGAGGCTCCGGGAAGCGGCGGGATGAACGGGTGGGCGCCCATAGTCACGATCAGCTTGTCGCACCGCAGGACTGTGTTGTCGCGGAGGCGAACGCCGCGGTCGTCCAGGAGGATTTCGGCTACGTCCCGCCCGAGTTTCAGATCGATATTGTTTTGCGAGAACCAATCGGCGTCGTGGATCGGGAGGTCCGCTTCGGTTATCTCACCGGCGAGATAGCGAGTGAGGTTCAGGCGGTAATAAGGCAGATCCGGCTCCCTGGAGACTAAAGCGACCTCGGCGTCGGGTGCGGCTTTCCGAAACGCTTCGATCGCCGAGATGCCCGCGATGCCGGCCCCGACAACAATCAGCCGGCCGGAGAAATCTCCCCGGCCGGCTGATGATGCGCTGTCGGATACGGGCTCGAATCTATCGCTCGGCGCGGCGCAAACCGGGCAAATCTCCGGCGGCGCCGAGCCCGCGTGGATGTAACTGCAGTTCAGACATCTCCACTGATCCGGGCCGGGCTGGGGTGCGGGCGGTTGTTCGGTGTGGGGACCGAAGTCAGCGGCGCCGGCGCCGCAGACCGGGCAACAGCCGGGCGCGGACGGTCCGTGATGAACGTATCCGCATACCGAACACAACCACATTCCCGCGATGTCGTCAGCCATGATCCCCAACCCGTCCTGAATCTAGTTTATCTCGTTGAACTTCTCGCCCGGCACGCCGCAGACCGAACACTGTTCGGGACGATCGCCGACAACGGTGTTCCCGCAGATCTGGCAGACCCAGATCGGCCCGGCGGCGAGGTCTTGTCCGCCCTTGACCGCTTCGAGCGCCTGCTGGTATAGACCGTGGTGGATCTCTTCGACGGCCATCGCGTTCTTGAATCCTATCATCGCCGCCTGGGCCCCTTCGGCCTCGGCTTCGGCGACGAATTCGGGATACATGCTCTGGAACTCGTGGGCCTCGCCGGCGGCGGCGGCTTCAAGATTGGCCTGCGTTTCGTTGATTCCGCCAAGATTGCGCAGATGCGAGTGGGCGTGAACGGTCTCGGCGTCTGCGGCGGCCTTGAACAGCTTGGCGACCTGGGCGAATCCGTCGGCTTCAGCTTTCTTGGCGAACGCCAGATACGTACGGTTGGCTTGGGACTCACCGGCGAACGCGGCCTGCAAATTATCGTTAGTCGACATTCAAAACTCCTTTATGCTAAATAGTAATTATTATCATGTTAGGCCAGTCAGAATCCCAAAGCAGCGAAAAAACGCGTCATGAGCCGATAATTTTCGAGACACTGTCGGTGCTGACCGGCTCTATCACGCCGCGGTCGGTGATTATCGCAGTGATCAGGTCCGCTGGGGTGACGTCGAACGCGGGACTGTAGGTTCTGATGTCGATCGGAGCGGTGCGGCGCCCGAACCCTTCGGTGATCTCTTCGGAGCCGCGAAGTTCGATGGGTATCGCATCGCCCGAGGGCAGATCCATGTCGAACGTGCTGTACGGCGCGGCGACGTAAAATGGTATTCCGTGATGCTTTGCGGCTATCGCCACGCCGTAGGTCCCGATCTTGTTGGCCGCATCGCCGTTTGCGGCGATCCGATCGGCTCCGGTGATGACCATCGAAATCTTGCCTTCCCGCATGACCTGAGCGGCCATGTTGTCGGTTATGACGACCGCGTCGATCCCGGCGTGACTAAGCTCCCACGCCGTCAGCCGACTGCCCTGCAGGAGCGGTCGCGTCTCGTCGCAGTAAACGGTGAACTCATGGCCTCCGGCGTGTGCGACGTACATGCCGGCGGTGGCGGTTCCTATCCCGCCGGTCGCCAGCGCTCCGGCGTTGCAATGGGTCAGCACGCCGGCGGCGCTTTGAATAAGCGGAGCTGCAGCGACCCCGATCGCCAGACACATCGCCTCGTCTTCGGCGTGGATCGCGCGGGCCTCTTCCAGCAGGATCCGGCGGATCTCGTCGGGGTTCTCGGATCCGGCGGCCTGAGCACAATCCATCATGCGATTGACGGCCCATTCGAGATTGACCGCCGTGGGCCGCGACGAGGCGAGATATTCGCCCTGGGATCCCAATTCAGACAGAAAATCATCCTGGGTGACACTCTGTGCGGCGACGACCATCCCGTAAGCGGCCGCAACGCCGATCGCAGGGGCGCCGCGGACGGCGAGCCTTAGAATCGCCTCCCATACCGAGGCGGTGTCTTTGCAGTCGATATAGACCGTCTGCTCGGGCAAGAGTGTCTGATCCAGGAGCCGCAGAAAGCCGCTGCGGCAGTCTCCGACCCATTGAGCGACAGGGACCGGAGGCTTGATATCTTCATGTCCTGCAATATTTTTCACGTGCTCGGCGTGTTCATTCATGACGCTAAGAGTACCGAAAAACGCCGCAATTGACAAGGTTCGGGGTCCTGTAGGCCAATTGCAGTTCGCTTCGACCGCTAAACCCGCTCAGGTTAAAGGCGAAAATGTCCGATAGTAGATCATGTTGATGCGGTCGACAGGGCCGACGCCCGATTTGCTACAGGCCGTGAAGCGTTAAAAGACCATCCTGCAAACTGCAGAGACGGCGCCCTGGTGAGCCCACGGAAGGAGCCGCGGATGCTGGTGTTGTCCAGACAGCGAGATCAGACCATAATCATTGGCGAAGATATCGAGATTACAGTCGTCGATATCCGGGGAGAGAAAGTCCGCCTCGGCATAAGCGCCCCGCCCCACATTCCGGTGCATCGCAAGGAAGTCTACGATTCAATCAAGAAGTCCAACGGCAGCGGACAAGGCGGATCGGTGAAATCACTGGCCAAGAACCGCGACGAGGGCAAACCGGACTAAATACACACCGCCTTTTCAAGAACCGGCAGATTCAGGTATTCGGCCAACGCATTTACGCACTGGGGATCATATCCCGCCGGCGAGCAGCGGCGCAGTTCCTGCGCGGCGGCCATTGACGACAGCGCCAACCTCTGGGGACGATCGTGCGTCATCGCGTCGTAGGCGTCGGCCACCGCCACTATGCGGGCACAGAGCGGGATATCGTCTCCGATGAGTCCCTCGGGATAGCCTGTTCCGTTCATGCGTTCGTGATGATACAGCGCCGCGTCCAGCGACATCGATATGCTTTCAAGCGGCTTGAGAACGTCGTAGCCGATGCGGCTGTGAGTCTTTACCGTGCGAAAACTGGCCGGACCCATCTTCGCCTTGCCCGCGATTATCTGTTCGGGGATGGCGACCATGCCGATATCGTGCAACAGCCCGGCGATTTCCAGTTGGCGGACGTCACGATCACCAAGGCCCAGCCGCCGCCCTATCTCGCGGCTGAGCTTCCCGACGCGCTCGCTGTGGCCCAGGGAGTACTTGTCGCGAGCCTCGACGGACCCCACTATCCTCAACAGTACGTCTATGTAGTGCTCCTCGGCGGTCGCCGCCGACTGGGACAAGCCCTGTGAGTGCTTGGACAGGATTCTGACCGACCAGTGAATCCTCATCAGCATCAGGGCGACGACCACGATCACCACGCCGCCCATGATCAGAGAAGTAGTCCGCCACCCGTGACTTACAACGATCGTTATGAAGACCGCCACGGCCAGCAGAATCGCACTGAAGCTGTGCCATCGGTTCCAACATCCAACTACAGGTGCGCCGCTGTGATTTTTCTCGGTGTGATCAGTCAAGTACTTCCTCCGCAAATCCAGACTCCAGTATCAGTCTAGGATACATTAAGGTAATGACAAATCCCCCGGCACACTAAAAAACCGACCGCCGCGGAAAACCGCGACGGTCGGCAATACTGCAATATAAACTGATCTGATCAGTCGATACCGCCCGATTCTAGAATCAGCGGGCACGCCATATCGCTGGAGAGATTCAGGGCTCCCAGCGCTCCGGCGGCGGCCTGGCGAATCGCGACGTCGATCTTGGAATTGACCACATCCACAATCGCCTGGCTTTGAGCCTTCGTCAGCAGGTTCCCATATCGCCTGACCGACTCGGCCAGTGCGCGGTACGCCGGAACCCTGACTTCGTTGGCGGCCTCGGCCTGATCGGCGAATTTCGCTATCGCCTGTTGGGCCTTGGCGCCGGGCAGCACGGTAAGCGCCTCGGCGGCCGCTACGCTGACGGCGACCCGCTTGTCGGCAAGCACCGCGATCAGCGACGCCTCAGCCCGCGATATGGTGAACACCTTGTTGCCGGTAAGACCGAGCAGGCGGATAGCCTTCGCTGCCCGGACGGACCAGTCGGCGGCCTCGTCGGGCGTCAGCGGCTTTCCGACCGCCAGTTTCCGGACCGCCGGAAGAGCGGCGACAACCGAGGCCCCGGCGGTTTTGCCCGGCGATACGAGAACAGTTCGTCCGTCAGCTTTGGCGAGCCTGACGAGTCTGGATCCGGCTCCGACAACTATCGCCGGTATCGGCGCCATGTTCGCATCTGCGCGGACCAGAGACAGCATCCTGCCTGCCTGGTCGCCTTGTGCGATGACGATCATGTCCACGCCGCCGGCCAGTCTGGCGTTCCTGATCGCCGCCAGCGGATCGGGCGCGGAGACAACGGCAATGCTCTGTGCTCTCAGGGCGTCGGTGACGGCGTTGAGATCCTTGCCCGCGGCCAGGAGCAGCGCTCTCTGCGAACCGCCTTCTCTCAGGGCGTCGGAGAGAACCGGCAGCACAACCTGGGCCCCGGGGAAAGTCTCGGCAGGAAGCGAGTGGGCCAGAACTTCGGCGGCCAGGAACCTGACTCTGCGATCGGTGTACGACATCGCCGAGACCAGGGGCTGGACCGAACCCGAGTCGATTATCTTGGGGAGATTCTTGGCTCCGGCCACGTCCCGCAATGCCGCTATGGCGCCCAGCGCCACTGCGGTGTCGCCGTCCTTGAGCGCTCTTCCGAGAACCTGGTGTGCGTAGTTGCTTCCCGCGGCCCGGGTGTAATCGCCGGCCCTGGCCTGCCCTTCAGCGATAAGCGGGTCGACGGAGCCTTCGGACAGATTCGATTCGCGCCGCAGATAAGCTCCCAGCCAAAGGGAGACCGCCGGCGAGAACGTCTTGTCGGCTTCGAGGGTCTTGCGGGCCATGCGCATGGCGTAAATATCGCAGAAGATCTCTCTGGGAACAGCGGTGAAGATAAGCACTCCGGCCTTGTAGTACCAGACATTAGCGGTTTCAAAGCGAGCGTCGGGCAGGACCGAATCGTGGCGGTAGTAGTACTTCAGCGCCGTCTTGTAGTAGACGTCGGCCAGCGATTTGCTCAGGACGCCGCGATCGCCGTCGCTGCATCGCACCAGCGCCGCGGTGACAATCTTCCTGGTGGCGCTGGTGATGCCCCCGCGGAGCGAAACTTCCTTCAGATGTGCAGCAGCGTGGGAGTATCCGATATCGCCCAGCGCGGCGGCGACGACCTGGATAACCCGCTCGTCGGTCGAGCCTATCAGCGCCTCGGTCAATGCCCGCACGTTGCCCTTCTGGCCTCGGGGAAGAACATTGGCGATATTCTCCTTAAGCCTGGGCGAGGTTTTCGGATCGGCGTACGTAGCCAGCAACTGCGGCAAGGCGTATTCGCCGCTGGCCGCCAGACGAGTCGCAGCTCGCATCTGGGCACGGAGATTGGTGCTTCCGAGCTTCAGGATCATACGCTGGATCTCTTTGGCGTCCGAGCGGAAGGACTGGTATCCCTTATCGATCTGGGCTCGAATCTTCTGGACGATCGGCGCGAGCTTCTTGTTGCCCAGTGCGCGGGTGAGGATCACCTGTGAGCCGGCGACTTCAATCGAATGGCGATACAGCTCCTCGGGCGCGGCGTCAGCCAGCACCGCCTCGGCGAAGCTCCGAGCCAGGTCGGCGCGAGCCACCTGTATGTAGTGAAGCATGTCGCGCCATTGCGCTCTGCGCTTCTGCTCGCCGGCAAGTGCATCCGTACTGGTATCTTCGCCGACGCCGGTGTCGGTCGCGGCCGCAGCGTCCGCCGGCGCCGCGGCGTCAGCAGCAGGCTCCGCCGGGTCCGCGACAGTTACTTGCCCGAAGACCGGGGTTGAGACCATGACCAACGCCAGCAGAACAACCAGCGAAGCTGAAAAGGATCGAGTTTCTCGCAGCATGAGATCTCCTATGTGGCCAGAGAATGACCGCATCATCTGCAGACAAACACGCACTCACGCAGTGCGAGGTCGCGCAGAACGCTTCCACTACCGCCTGTGATTATAAGCAGCCTGACCAACGTGTCAACAAAAGCCTGAACCTATATTTCATCAACTTTTTTTCCGCAGTAGCCCCGCACGCACGCACAGCTTACCGACCCACTCGGCCCAACGATGCGTTTTTCAAACAAAAAACTCTTGACACTCCCGCTTTACAACGTAGAATCACCACTCCTCCTGATCCTCCTGACGACAACCCCGCAAAAGAGAATAGTATTTTTTTACAGGCCGCACGGATGCCGCCATGGTTAAAAAAGCCGCGCAGAGCTATAATGGATTGCTCGAGCGCGGAAATGAGAGTACGGACGCCCCACACGCCGAGCACTAAGGGGCGACTGAACCGAGGAAATCCTCATGGCCGGTTCAATACGACGCACAGCAGTCTTCCTGCTGCTTCTGGGCGGTTCGGCGATCCTGATCCTGGGACTGGACGAAACTCCGGAGTCCAGCGACGTAGCAAAACTGCTGCCCAAGACGAGCAATAAGCCCCTGACTGCGCTGCTGGCGACTGATCCCGTCGTCGCCGGCGATCCTGGCGCGGCTGTGGAGCCTGCCGAGCCTAAGCCGCTGTCAGCCCCAATCCCGCTGCCCCCCGCCTTTACCGTTCGCGCAGTCCGCGCGGTCCGCACCACGGCGCCCAAGCCTAAGCCTCGCCCCAGAACTCGGACTATGCGAATGCTCGTAACGGCGTACTGCCCCTGCAAAAAATGCTGCGGTAAGTTCAGCGATAACGTGACGGCGAACGGAAAGAGCATCTACGCCAACGGCTCAATGTTCGTCGCCGCAGACACAAGACTGCTGAAATTCGGCACAAAGCTCTCCGTCCCGGGCTACAAAGGCGGACGGGCCGTCCCGGTTTGGGACCGAGGCGGGAAGATAAAGGGCCGCAGGATCGACGTGTTTTATCTCTCTCACAGCCGGGCGAAGAAATGGGGACGCCAATACCTGGACGTAAAAGTATATAGATAACGGGCGGCGATTACGGCGGAATACTCCGCCGGGCCGCCTGGGCTCAGTGAGCGTGCGGGCAGCACGAACCGCAAGCCGATCCGCGTGAGGCGGCCGCCGCGGGACAATGATCCGCCGAGGCGCACGAGCCTGAAACCGGAGCCCCGCCGCGAGCTGCAAACGTCGAAAACTGCTTGTCCAGTTTCGCCGAACCGCACTTGTCGCATTTCGGTTTGGTTCTGCTTGAAGGCACCAGTTTCTCGAACGCGTGCCCGCATTCGCTGCATACATATTCATATAGCGGCATAATAGTACTGTCCTGTAATTCCCGTTCAGGTCCGGCGGCCCGATCTTCCGGCAGTATACGCAATCGGGTCGCACCGGGCAATCAAATCTGTTCATAGCACCAGATCGAGTCGCCTTTATCCGGGGAATTTTATTCAAAATTTATGAATGAGCGATCTAGGAATAATCCTATTTTCGGCGTAATCATAACATGTTATTCGTGCTGGGCCTACGAATTATTCCAGCTTTGCCCGGCTGTGCGGGACGACTGAATGCCGCCGCCGGACAGTTCCATTTCTGGCCAGCCCGCCTCCACAGGCCTATAATTGCACAACTGGCGAGCTTTGGCGTACGTTCTGCGACGCTCTGGGATCGGGGCCGTTGGAGGGAGGCGGTTTTGGTTTGGAGCGTCAGAAGGACCGGGGCTCAGCAAGTCTGGATTGAAAGCAGGTTGGCAATTTTGTACGGTCTGGAAGCCGCATGCTAAGGAGAGCAAATGAAGCTATGTGTACGAGTAGTTAAGAGTGAAGCAGGCGGTTACACCGCCCAGTGTCCGTCCCTGCCGGGGTGCACGGTATATGCTTCGACCAGGGAGGAGGCCTGCAACCGTCTCGATGAGGCGATCAGGGGCTATATCGCGGCGGTCAACAATTTTGTTCCCGAACATCTGGACCACGATGTGGTGGAGATTTAGTCGACCGGACTCAATTCCCTGATTTCAGCAGTCCGGCGCGTCGTTCATATGACGCACGGCGGCGCTACCAGCGCCGCTTTTTTTGTGCGCTCAACGGCTCGGGACCGGCGCCGCGGATTCTGCTATCTCAGGCAGTTTGTCAGCCATACCCGCGCCGGTTCGTCTCAGTTCGGCGATCAGACGGCCTCGGTAATCGGCCAGAACAGCCCGATACTTCGGATCCGGCGCCAGGTTCGTCAGCTCCTCAGGATCGGAATCGAGGTCGTACAACTCTTCGATCTCGCCTTTAACCAGCGTGCGGATGTACTTGTACTTGCCCTGACGGATGAACACCCACCACGGCACACCGCCCCAACCCGGACGATCATCACGCTCGGTGTCCTTCCCGTAGTAGTACTTCGTATTTTCCACAAGGACCGGATGATCCCATTTCGCCTCGGGATTCTTCAGCAGTGAGCTTATGTCGCGGCCGTGCATTTTCCAGGGCGGGTCGATCCCGGCGATCGAAAAGAACGTTGGGATCAGATCCTGCCCGCCGACCGGATGGCGGCAAACCTCCCCCGACGCAACTCGCCCCGGCATACGCACAATCAGGGGCGAGCGAAGATTCGCGTCGTAGGGCGCATACTTCCATGCGAAGCCGTGCTGTCCCCAGGCGAATCCCTGATCTGAAGTAAAAACCACAAGCGTGTTGTCGAGTTGACCGACGGTCTTCAAAGCGTCGATGACCTTGCCAACGCCTTCGTCCAGCGCCCGGACCGCGCGGTTGTACTGGCGAACCGCCCGATCGAGACTCTTTCCTCTCATGGCGGGCCGCCCGGCGGGATTGCGCTTCCAGACTCCGTAGTTTCTCATGTACCTCGGCTTGGTCGGGCGCGGCGGATAGATATCCTTGGGGATCGGTACTTCCGAAGCGTCCTTGTAGTCGTCGGCGTGACGTTTTGCCGAGTTGTACGGACCGTGCACCGCATCATAGCATAGCCACAGATACCACGGCTTGTCCGGATCGGCCGCTCGCCGCTTGATGAAATCCACCGCATACTTCGTGTAGTTGTCTGTCGAGTAGCCCCCCACCGCCTTGGGTTCGGCTCCGTTGAAGCTGATCTTCTGATTCCTGTAGTATCCGCCGTAGACCTTCGGCTGGGTATGATCCCAGACAGCCGAGTAGTCCCAATCCCGCCCGTGTCCGGTGTCCGAGCCTGTGTGCCACTTGCCGATCATTCCCGTGTGGTAGCCGTGTTTTCGGAACGTCGCCGGCCAGAACGGGCATTGCTTCGGATCGTAAGCGCTGCCGGGATAACTGCCCGTCATCCGCATACTCTCGATCCCGTGGGGCAGCTTGCCGGTAAGAGCCGTCGCCCTCGCCGGCATGCACCAGGCGCCGGTGTAACAATACTTGAATCTGACCCCATCGACCGCAAGACGATCGATATTCGGCGTGCGCACCCACTTGTGAGCCTCCGGATAGCAGCCCACGGATCGAATGTTCTGATCGTCGGTGAATATGTAGAGGATGTTTGGACGCGTGGATTTCGTCTTCCTCCCGGCGGCAAATGAACCCGACGCCCCGATCGCAACCGCTCCGGCGGCGACAGTCCTGATGAATTCTCTGCGCCCGCAGTCAGCCATAGTCATGCAGGGACCTCTATTCGGCCTTTGTGTCGTAGATCTCAAATCCGCGACTGCGGTAGTTGTCCAGGGCCGCGGGATGGTCTTTGGTGCACGTGTGCAGCCAGACGCGTCGAACATCGCCGAACGCCCAGGCCCGCCTGACGGCCTCGCTGAGCATCGGCCCTCCGTATCCGCGGCCGGTATGCTGATCCAGAAGCCCGAAGTATATTATCTCCACATCGCCGGGTTCTTCGTACCGCAGTTCGAAGTACCCGATCGATTCGCCCCCGACCCGGGCGACCCACGTCTGAAGCTGCGGACGATCGACGTAGTCGGACCACTGCTGATCGTTCCAGACCAGACGCTCGGTCCACTCCCACCTGGCGCCAACAGTCGTGTAGAAATCGCGATTCAGTTTGAAGTCCGGTTCGGGGACCATCGTTATCTCAAGCTCCGGCGGCGCAGGCTTTGGGCTCAGTTGCCCCGGATCGAGCATCTGCAGGTAGTAGACCGTTGAAGTTTCATTCGATTGGCTCATAACGCCAGCGTACGCCTCGACGCCGGGAACGTCAACATCCGGCCCGCCTGGCCTGGTCTTCAGCGGCCCGGTCGGCGGGCCGCTGGGCGCAGAACACGAACCGCAAACATGCAACGCTCAGGATACAGACGATCTTTTTCATATCGATCTCCTGAAACTCAACCACGTTCGGCTTCGTACAGCGCCCGGACGTTGGCGGTCGGAACGTCGGTCTGGAGCACGTGGCTGGGGCTCATTATGTAGCCGTTGGGGCCTAGTTCGGCGATCATTCGCCGCACCGCCTCAGTCACATCCTCCGGCGTCCCCCGCGGCAGCAGGTGCTGGGTGTCTATCGCTCCGTGCAGGCAGAGGCGGTCACCGAACGCGGATTTCAGATCGGCGGGGTCCATACCCGTCGCCGTCACCTGGATCGGATCGAGGATGTCGACGCCCAGAGCGATCAGCCGTTCGATCAGCGGGGCCACGGCGCCGCATGAATGATACATGACCTTCACGTTGTGACTGTGTGCCATGTCGATCAGCTTCTTGAGGCGCGGGGCGAAGAACTCGTCGAAATGATCCGGACTGATCATCAGCCGATCCTGCATCGCCAGATCGTCGGCAACGCGAAGGATGTCTATCTTACCATCGACGCCGTTCAGCATCCGATCGAAATACTCAACGTAGAAATCCGTAAACTTGTCCATCAGGAACGCCGCGATATCCGGGGCGGCGATGAGATCGACAAGCATGTTCTCGATCCCCCGCAGGAACGTCGGATGCTGCCAGACGCTCGGACCGGAGGCCATAATCGCCAGGTCCGACCAGGCATCGAGGCGCTCGCTGAAGCCGTCGAAATCGAACCAGTCGACCTCGGGCCAGCGGTGTGCGGCCAGTTCGTCAACGGTCTTGCAATCGGCCAGGGCAAACTCGCAATAACAGTCCTCCGGCCCGGTGGCGGTCTCCATTCTCATCGTCCGCATGCCCCAGAAATTTTCGACCACACCGTCCGAACGTGAAGCCGAAAAAGGCGCAGGCCCGCGGTAGATCGGATCGACGACGCCCCGCAGATCGACAATGTCGGCCCGGAGTTTAGTCAGAATGTCAGCATGATCGCATGCGCCCAGGTCACGCATCAACCGCTCCATAGTCGCCGGATTGGCCGAAAAGTCGACCGGGATGCGGTCAGGCGCCCCGCCGGCGATGGCGGTGAGAACTCTTTCTTTCGAAGTCATGGGCCTATCCTAATTGTTTGTCACTCGCACATAAGCTTCCATAGTCTCGGCGGCGTCTCTAACGCAAGCCGCCTCGTAGACAAACGAAACGCCGGTCGGGAATCGTTCCGCAACCCGCCCGGTCGCCAGATCGTCGCGAGAAACTTTCAATCGCGTCAGCGGCATCCTGCGATCCTTCAACTGCGTGTAAAGCGTGTTTATCTCGTTCAGTTCGGATTGTCCCAGGTCGAGACAGCAGACCGAAGGCAGCTTGAGAAACTCGCCGACATGCCTGCCCACATTCCCGCAACTGTGAACTCCCCCGGCGCCAAGTTCCTGTAAAACTCGCTGATCGTGCGGCGCCACGATGTTTCTATACATTTCAGGCGACATGAGGATCACCGAATCCAGCCGCAAGAGAATGCGGCCCTTAATCATCACCGCGTGCTGGTGGGCGAATCCGTCGGGGCCGTCACTGACGAGCGGGGCCAGATGCCGGGCCAGCCCGATCTGGGCGGTCGCCGTCGCCTCCAGCGCCCGGCTGACCAGATCCTCACTGGCCAGGAGTTCGGAAAACAGATCGCTGCCGACGATGATCTCCAGATTGTCGAAAGGCCCCTGCAGATCGGGCAGGACGACTCTTATCGTCTTCTGGAGTTCGGGATACTCCGCCAGCACGCTGCGGAAGTATTGGTGAGTCTCGACTACCCGCGGCGCCCAACCCTGCGAGAAATCCGTCGGATCCCGGTCAAGCAGAGCCGACAACGACCCCGCCCCGTCGCTCCGCCTCACCCACGGCGGGTTGTCTTCGGCCCGTTCGATCGCGGCTCCGAATATCGAAGCTATAACGACAGTGCCGAAGTTCGCACGGATAGTGCAGGGCAGATCGTCGCCAAGAATGTCGCGCGAGGCTATGGAGGTGTTGAATGCGTATGTCAGTTCGTTAAACAGCATCTTCTCGGGACTGTCGAACGTCTCGCCGTGCGGATAAGGGACGAATCGCAGTTCCTCCGGTTCCGGCAGCGTCATTACAACCGGCGGCCGGTCGATCGGCTCCCAGTTAAGCGCACGCATGTGGCGATCCTCGATCTCCTCCCGGCGGACCGCGTCCAGAACGCCGCAAAGGTGTTCAAGGAGAGCCTTCAGATCATCGTGTACGCAACTGGCCATCCGTCCTGCTCGCATCCTTCACTGCCGAATTTCCAATACCGCCGGGACCAAAGCCGGGTCCATGGGAGTATTATGCGGCCCAGCCTCCGACGGTCACAGTATAAACCATTGGCTTGTTATAACACGGGAACCGTCTGGGTGAAACATGCGTCCAGCCTATTCTTTCTACGTGCTGGACATTGAGCGGTTTTTCTGACATCATGCAACATCTTGTCGGAGTTTGTGTTTATCTGCATGAAAGGACCGTCAATGGGCCGCAGAATTACAGTTCTTGTCCTTATCATCGCGACAGTCGCTCCGCTGGCCGGCGCCGACGACTGGCCGCAGTGGCGAGGGGCCAATCGCGACGGGGTGTGGCGGGAAACCGGACTGCTGAAGTCCTTTCCCGACAAGCAGGTCAAGGTTCTCTGGCGTGCGAAAATCGGGCCGGGCTACAGCGGGCCGACTGTCGCCGACGGGAGGGTCTACGTAACCGATCGCTGGGACGAGGGCCCCACCCACGAGCGGATCCACTGCTTCGACGCCAGGACAGGCAAGAAGCTCTGGACGCACAGTTATCCATGCCGCTACAGAGTCGGCTTCCCGCTCGGGCCGCGGGCTTCGGTTACTGTCGACGACGGCCTGGCCCACGTGCTGGGGACGATGGGGCATTTCCACTGCCTCGACGCCAAGACCGGAGCGGTGATCTGGAAGCAGGATCTGACCAAGACCTACCGCGCCCGCCGCATCATGTGGGGCTTCGCCGCCGCTCCGCTGGTCTACGGCGACCTGCTGATACTGCACATAGGCGGGAGCGACGGGGGCTGCATCGTGGCGGTCGACAAGAAGACCGGCCACGAAAGATGGAAAGCGATCGACGACGGAATGAGCTACTCGGCGCCTATCATCGTCAAACGCGGCGAGAACGACATCCTGATCTGCTGGACAAAGAACTTCCTGGTCGGCCTGGCGCCGAAAACCGGCAAGGTCCACTGGCAAATCCCGTACAAGATCATGAAGAACTGGCAGATGAGTTCGATCACCCCGCTGATCGAAGACGATTACGTGTACGTCAGCGCCTGCTACGACGGCTCGATGCTGGTGAAGCTGTCTGCCGACGGGCTCAAGGCGACCAAGCTCTGGCGTTCCCGCGGCGTGGCCTACGGCAAGACCGACGCGCTGCAGTGCGTACACAGCACGCCTGTCGTCTTCGGCGGACACATATACGGGTTCGACAGCCGCGGCGAAATGCGATGCATCAAGACAGCCACCGGAGCGAGAGTCTGGGAGGACCTGACGATCACGCCGAAGAAGGAGAAATGGGGAACAGCCCACATGGTCCAAAACGGGAAGACCACCTGGATATTCAACGAACAGGGCGAGGTCATAATCGCCGAACTGTCGCCGAAAGGATGCAGGCAGTTGTCACGCGCCAAGCTGATCGAGCCGACCCACCCCATGATCGGGCGCAAGGTATGCTGGTCTCACCCGGCGTTCGCCAATAAGTGCATTTACGCGCGCAACGACCGCCAACTGGTATGCGGGGATCTGTCAGCTTCGCGGTGAGAGCCCCGGAGGCTATGAAAGCTAATCCAATCCGAAAGGACAGACACAATGAAAAACGATGCGAAACAAGGTTTGAGTCGGCGTAAGCTCCTCAAGGGCGCCGCAGTCGGGGCAATCGCCCTGCCGTATGCGATCACATCAGACGCTCTAGGCGGACCGAACAAAGCCGCCGCCAGCGAAAGAGTCGTCTTCGGCGGGATCGGCATTCGAGGCCGGGGAGCACATGATCTGCGGTGGGTCATGAGCCAGCCGGACGTGCAGTTCGTGGCGATCTGCGACGTCCAGAAGAAGCAGCGGCTCAGCGTGAAGGCCCGCGTAGACAAGCAGTACCGCAGCAAGGACTGCAAGATGTACCGCGACATGCGTGAGTTCCTGCCGGCCCGCCCCGACATCGACGCGGTGCTTATCGCCACAGGCGACAGGTGGCACGCGATGGCGTCGATCAACGCGATGAAGGCCGGCAAGGACGTCTACACCGAGAAACCCTCGTCGATGACGATCGCAGAAGGCCAGGCGGTGGTCGAAACCGCCAAGCGCTACGGGCGGATCTACCAGACCGGCACCCAGCGCGTAAGCGAGCCGAACCACGTGTTCGCCATCGAGATGGCCCGCACCGGGCGTCTCGGCGAGATCCACACCGCCTACGCGCATATCGCCCCGTGGGACGCGGCCAAGATGCGCCACGACTGGCTGCCGGCCCAGCCCCAGCCGGCGAAAGACGAAATCGACTGGGACCTGTGGCTCGGGCCGTGCCCGTGGAGGCCTTACAACCAGAGCTACGTCCGCGGCGGATGGCGAGGACACTACGACTTCCACACGAGCTGCATCGGCGAATGGGGCGCACATACCTTCGCACAGGCCCAGATCGGCCTGGGCTGCGAGAACACTTCGCCTGTCGAATACAAATACGTTGACAACGACAGCGGCGACGGGATGGAGGTGAAGTTCGCCAACGGCGTGAAGATGATCCTGTCTCGCGGCAACAAGTGGTGGCGCGGTCCCTGCGGCGAGCGGTTTGTCGGCACTGAAGGCTGGGCCGCGGCGGCTGACGGATACTCCCGCCCTGATGTCTCGAATCCCTCAATGCTCGGAGAGTACAAGAAGATCCTCAGCGACTACGTCGCCCGCACCGGTCGCTCGCTGGACCACATGAGAAACCTGGTCGACTGCGTCAAGTCGCGACAGCAGACCGTAGCCAACCCGACTGTGATGCACCGTTCGATGAGCACCGTCCACGGAGCGAACATCTGCATGTGGCTCAAACGAACGCTGAAGTTCGATCCGGTAAAGGAGGAGTTCATCAACGACGACGAAGCCAACAGGCTCCGATCACGCGCGATGCGATCGCCGTGGCGGCTGTAACAGATCAAACAAGACTTGGAATAGAAACTCCACAGGAGACGAAAACATGTTGAAACGCACACTGACGATTGCACTTCTGGCGGCGGTCTGCCTGGCCGGTCCGACGATCACCCTGGCGGCCGACGCGCCGTCCGGAGCCGATTGCATAGCGACCCTGAAGTCCGCCGACGCGGACCTGAAGGCGAAAAACGACGCCTGCCGCAAACTGGCGATAATCGGCGATCCGAAGGCGATACCCGTGCTGGCCGACCTGCTGGGCGACGAGAAGATGTCGCACATGGCCCGCTATGCCCTCGAACCGATCGCCGACCCTTCGGTCGACTCGGCGTTGCGCGAAGCGATGGGCAAGCTCACCGGAGCCCTGCAAGTCGGCGTCATTAACTCGATAGGCGTGCGCCGCGACGCCAAGGCCGTCGACGCACTGATCAAACTCTCCAAGGGTTCGGACAAAGCCGCGGCGTCCGCGGCGATCGGAGCCCTCGGCAAGATCGCAAACGCACCGGCCCTGGCGACGCTCGCCGAATGCAGAAAGGCGCCCCCCGCCGATCTGAAATGGGCGATCGCCGACGCATCTCTAGCCGCGGCCGAAAGCTTGACAAAGCGGAAGAAGACCGCCGATGCGGTGGCGATCTACACCGAGCTTAACGCCAAGGCCTGGCCCAGGCAGGTCCGCCTGGGCGCCTTCAGCGCACTGCTCGACGCCGAGAGCGACAAGGCCCCGGGCCGAATCGCCGCGGCCCTCAGCGACGCCGACGCGATCACGCGAGCCGTTGCGATCGCGAGGATCTCGGAGCTGAAAGGCGACGGGATATCGGCGAAGTTCGCCGCCGAGTTGCCCAAGTTGCCTGCTGCGGCGCAGGTGATGCTGATTGACGTTCTGGCCGGTCGAAACGATCCCGCAGCCCGCCCCGCCGTGATCAAAGCCGCCTCCAGCGACAACCCCGCCGTTCGCACCGCGGCTATAAGGGCCCTGGGAAGGCTCGGCGACGCCGCATGCGCCAAGATGCTGTGCGACACCATGATCGGCGGCAAGACCGAGCCTGAGAAGCAGGCCGCCCAGTCGAGCCTGCGGGCGCTGAGCGCCAAAGGCGTTGACGAAATGCTGATAAAACGCCTCGACGGAGCCGACGGAGCGTTGAAGACTCAACTGATCAACATACTGGTCGACCGCAAAGCCGCCCTGGCCACCGGCGCCCTGCTGGCCCAGGCCGCCGAGAAGGACGCCAAAGTCTCCTCCGCCGCGTTCCGGGGCCTTGGACGCGTGGCGGCTCCGAAAGACCTGCCGGCGATCCTCAAGCTCCTGGTCAAGACCGAAGACGGAGCGGCCAGACGGGAAGCCGAACTGGCGGCTGTCTCAGTGTCGAGGAAGATCGCCGAGCCGCAGAAACAGGCCGACGACGTGCTGGCCGCGCTGAAGACAGCCGAAGCAGCGCCCGCCAAACGATCGCTGCTGGCGGTGCTCGGCGGAATTGGAAACCAAAAGGCGTTCGCCATGGTCAAATCAGCCGCGGAGTCCAAGACGCCTGAAATCCAGGACGCGGCCGTTCGCGCGCTTACCGCCTGGCCCAATCCCGCCGCGGCCGACACGCTGCTGGATATCTTCGGAGCCACCAAGAACAAGACACACCGAATCCTGGCGCTTCGAGGCGCGGTAAGGCTCCTGTCGATGCCCGATCAGGATGCGGCCAAGACTCTGGCGGCGTACGGGAAGCTCCTGAGCGGCATCAGCAAACCCAACGAACTGAAGCTCGTGCTGTCCGGCATCGGTTCCGTGCCCGATCGCGGCGCGTTGAAGATCCTCGAACCGTACACGAAGAACAACGCCGTCAAACGCGAGGCGACGGCCGCCTGCAAGAAGGTCCTCGATGCGGTCAAGAGCAAGCCGAGGGACATCCCCTACACGAAGATCATCAAGGTCGTCTACGGTTTCGAAAAGAAGGTCGCCGACGTGACCGCCAAAGTGATCGCACTGAAGGACGGCGCCGGGACGATCCGCCTGTCCAACAAGTACAACGAACATTTCGGCGACCCGGCGCCGGGCCAGTTCAAGGACATCGTCATCACCTACGAGCTCAAGGGCGAAAAACGCAGCGCCAAGTTCATCGAGAACACTGCGGTGACGCTGAGGCTCGAAGGCGCCAAGCCGGCGCCCAAGACCGGCGTAAAGAGTTCCACCGGGGCGTTTGTCCCGCTGTTCGACGGCAAGACACTCAAGGGCTGGAAGGGCCGCAAATCGCTCTGGAGCGTTCAGGACGGCGCCGTCGTGGGGCAAACCACGAAGGACTTCGTACTCAAGCACAATGATTTCCTCTACACCGAAAAGGAATACGGCGACTTTGAACTGACGCTGAGTTACAAGCTGATCAACGGCAACTCAGGGGTGCAGATCCGCAGCCAGGTGCACGAGGATTTCCGCATAACCGGCTACCAGGCCGACATAGCAGTCAAACGCTACACCGGCATCCTGTACGACGAAGGCAGGCGCGGGATCATCGCCGACGTCAAGCCGGCGGAAATCTCGAAGTTTATCAAGAAAGGCGACTGGAACGATTACCGCATCGTCTGCAAGGGCCCGGAGATCAAGCTCTGGATCAACGGCAATCCGACAATAAGCTACACCGAGAAGAAGGCCTCGATCCCGAGAAAGGGAGTAATCGCATTCCAACTCCACGCCGGACCGCCGATGAAGGTCATGTTCAAGAGCATCAAGATCAAAGAGCTCAAGTAGAACCGGGCAGGCAATCGGAACGAGCTTTTGAGACAACCGAAAAGCAGAGGTGCACGAATGACGCGACGCGTTGTGGTCGTTCTATTGGTCTTCATCGCGAGCGGATCGGCTCTCTGCGACGCCGCCGAGCAACGGGATTCGGCTGGAATGATCGCTTGGGCGCGATTCGAGAAATCGCCGCACCAATACGCCGGCAAACGGTACCTCTGGCTCGGCCACGGTGAGATCAAACTCACGATCGACGTCAAGCCCGATGCCGGCCATGTGCTGGAGTTGCTCTGGGGCTCCAAGAACGACACTCGCAGCGGCGTTGCGATCGTTAACAGACGCCGGATCCCCCTCAGCAGCAGCGGTTATGACGGCTTCAAATGGCTGACTGTGCCTCTCGGCAAGAACGCCGGCAATTCGGAACGATATGTAATCACGCTCAAGCAGGATTCCGGCAAGGCCGGTTTCATAGCCGCAGCGCGACTGAAATCGCCGCACCAGACATCGAAGACGTCGCCCGATCCGGCCGGGACGCCTGTCTACAAGACCACTGTAAAGGCCCCTGTAGTCACCCCCAGGCCGCACCAAGCGTCTGGTGGAGCTTTCTCCGAGAGGCGTCCGTTTTGGGACCGGGCCGCCCCGCCGCCGACAAAGGCGATGAGCGATCCGCGCCAGGAAGCGGCGTTCACCCAGGCCGAACTCCACGGTCGCCAGGCCAATGAGGCGTTCTTCCGCTGCCGGAGTTTCGTTAACGGATGGCTCAAGCACGCCGACCCGAAGACCGGACTGATCCCGCGGAATCTCAATCGGCATCGCGACATCTGGAACGCCAAGGACTCGGCCGCCGACAACTACCCATTCATGGTCCTGACCGCCGCGATGACCAACCGCAAGATGCTTGACGGGCGCATGCTGGACATGCTTCGAACCGAGACCAGGCTTACCAGTCGCATTGGGCGGCTGCCCGACACCTGGTCGTTTTCGAAACAGGACTTCGCGGCGGGGAAACCCAACCTTCAATCGATTATCTTCGGCGGCTCGGAATACGTCAAAGACGGCCTGCTGGCGGTCACCGAATGGCTGGGCCCGAGCCCATGGTCGAAGCGTATGCTGGGGATCATCGACGATATATGGACTCGCGCACCGGTCAAGACGCCCCGCGGGGCGATTCCCTCGACCGACCCGGAAGTCAACGGTGAGATGCTCCAGGCGCTGTCGCGGGCCTACTGGATGACGGGCGAGAAGAAGTACCTCGATTACGCTCTGCGCCTTGGCGACTACTATCTGCTGGACGGGCACGACCCGTTGCGGGGCTCGTCGGCGGTTCGCCTGATCGCACACGGCGGCGAGGTCTTCTCCGGACTGGCGGAACTCTACGTAACCGTCAGCGTCGCGGCCCCGGAAAAACGGATCGCATACCGCAAGCCGATCCACGCGATGTTCGATCGCCTGCTTGAGATTGGGCGTAATGAACACGGCATGATCTACGCCTCGGTGGACCCCCAGACCGGAAGGCACAAGGGAATCTGCGACACGTGGGGCTACACGTATAACGGCGTATATGCGGTCTACATGGTCGATAAGACGCCCGAGTACCTTGCCGCGGTGCGAAAACCGTTGGACAACCTGAAGCAGCACTACTCCGAGCACAACTGGGGCAGCGCCGATGAATACGCCGATACCGTCGAAGGTGGAATCAATCTGCTGAACCGCCAGCCGATCACATCGGCGGGAGAGTGGATCGACACAACTATCGCCAAGATGTGGGCCAAACAGCAGCCCGGCGGGATCATCGAGGGCTGGCACGGTGACGGCAACAACGCACGTACGTCACTGATGTACGCACTGTGGAAGACACGCGGCCTGACGGTTCGCCCCTGGCGGGAAGACGTTCGGTTCGGCTCCGTCCAGACCGAAAACACGCTCTACATAACTATACGGGCTCAGAAACAGTGGGCCGGGCGGCTGGTTTTTGACAAGCGACGACACAAGGTCAATCTGCACCTGCCGATGGACTATCCGCGACTGAACCAGTTCCCGGAATGGTTCACCACCAACGCCGACCAGAGCTATAGCATCCGCAATGTCAGTACGGGCGGCGAATCAGTGCTGACCGGCGAGCAACTGCAGGAGGGTGCGGAGTTATCGCTGAAGCCGAGCGATGAGGTGCGTCTGATTGTTGCGCCCAAAGGAACGCCGATCGCCAGGCCTCCGCTGCCCAAGCCGGCCGATCCGAAGGCTATGGTCAAGACCGTAGCCGATGCGGTCCTGCGGGATTTCCCAAAGCCGCCGCCGTTTAACTGGGGCGAAGGCGTAATGCTTAGCGGAATGATGCGGGCCTACCAGCTTACAAAGGACCCGCGATACTTGAAGTTCGTCAGCAACTTTGGAGACTACTGGCACAAGAAAGGCATCGCCTCGACGCTGGCCAGGCGCGGATACTGCGGGCATTGGGGGCCCGGCCACGCGATGCTAATGCTCTATGAAGTCACGAAGGACAAACGGCACCTGGCCCTGGCCGACGAGATCATCGCATTCATGCTCAATAAGGCCGAGCGAACGAAAGACGGTGGACTGAGCCACTTCAACGGCAAGCCGCAACTCTGGGTCGACACGCTGGATATGTGCTGTCCGGTATTCTCCCACGCCGCTCGGATCAAAGGCGACCCGAAGCTACAGGCCGAGTCAGTTAGACAGATGGATATATTCGCCAAACATCTCCAGGACGCCAAGACCGGGCTGTTTTATCACATGTGGGATGAGCGCAGCGGCAAGCGGACGCCGTCGTACTGGGCTCGCGGCAACGGATGGATCGTGATGTCCTACATCGAAGTGCTCAAGCACGAGAAGCCCAAGACTCCCGCCCGCAAGAGGTTGATCGCCGCTTTCGCAAAACAACTGGCGAGCATAGCGCCGTTGCAGGACAGACGATCGGGCCTGTGGCGAACTGTGCTCGACCAGCGCGACACTTATCTCGAAACGTCCGCATCAGCAATGTTCCTGTTCGCACTGGCCGAGTGCAGGAAGCAGAAGTTCATCGACGCCGACTACAGCGAAACAACGCGCCGGGCCTGGGCGGGTCTGTCCAAGCAGATAGACGCCCGCGGGCGCGTGATCGGCGTATCGGCCGGCACGGGCCCGAGCGGGAAGTCCGGCTATGTCGCCCGAAAGGCCGGCACATACACCTGGGGAACAGGCGCCTTTCTGCACGCGGCCTGTTCATACGCCGAAAGCGGACTCACGCGTCAGTAGATTTGAAGTAAGCTCCGATTCGCCGCAGGTTCATCTCGTCAATTTCGTCGAAGGCGCCCGGGGTGTTTGAGTCTATGTCGAGTACGGCGATCAGTTCGCCGTCGGCGTCGAGTATCGGCAGCACGATCTCGGATTTCGTGGTGGCCGAGCAGGCGATATGATCGGCCTCGGCGGCCACGTCCGGGATGTTCTGGACCGTCTTCCCGCGGGCGCACCGCCCGCATATTCCCCGTGAGAAGTCTATTGTAAGACACCCGTGGGCGCCCTGATACGGGCCGATCTTAAGCACTCCCCCGCCGATGTTCCGATAGAAACCGGTCCAGTGAAAATGCTCGAAGGCTCCGTGCAACTCGCACGCAATCGTCGCCATTAATGCAATACGATCAGTCTCGCCCTCGCAAAGCAAGTCGAGCGTTTCGAATAGCTTGTCGTATTGGTTCTGAACACTCATGCGTCTTCTCATTTCCAGCCGGCAGTCGCACCGCCGAAACAGCCTATCGCGGATCCTTAAACTGCCCCGCTGCATGCAGCACCGCCAGGATCCTGGCCGTATCACCAGCATAGATAACTCGAAAACTGCCAACGACAAGTTCTCTCGTTGACGACTGGCCGATTTCGGGAACCGTTCTGCCGGATTCCGGAAAACTCTCCGGTGAGTCTACAGCCTCGAAGATAGCCTGGATCTGGGTATCTGCGTACACTTCAGAATCGTGGGCGATATATGAGCGGATGCTGTCAAGATCGGCGACTGCCGGTTCTGTCCAGACGCCCGTCGTCATTTGCTGAACCTGCGTTTGACCTCATCATGCGAAATGACTCGTTCCTCTTCAGCGGCCTGCATTCCATGAGCGATCTTCATGCGAACGTAGAATTCACACATCGCATCAGCATAGGAGGCAGATTCAGGAAGGCGATCGGCTATCGTTCGAAGATCGGTTCTTACTTTTGTTGCATCCATATGCATATTATGGGCAGTTGCACTCCACAATGTCAACAAGCCCAACCAGACGACTACTTCGCGGGTCTCAGAAGAGCCTCCACCGCAGCGCGTCCGTTTGCTGCGTGTTTGGGGCGAGGGTTCTTGTCGGTGAAGACCGTCAGGGTCTTCTTGTCCTCGATGACGATTTCCGCTTCCTCAAGAGGCTTGAGTCTAAGGTGCTTTGCGAAGAACTTGTAGGCTCCGTTGCGTTTCGAGGGGCCGTAGTCGTGGCCTTCTTTCGCCAGGTGCAAGTTCTCAACTTTCGATTCGGCGCCGCAGAGTTTGTAGACGTTCTTGATGTACGGGTACTCGACTTCGGGGTTGTTCCTGGTCCAGTCCCTGCCGTTGGAGATAAGCAGTTGCGGGCGCGGAGCGGCCAGGGCGGCGATGTCGGCGTTGTTGGTTTCGTGCATCGCAGACTTGTGGATCGGCATTCCGCTCTCGCAGGAGCATCCGCCGAAGAAATGGGCCGAGACCATCACACAGGGGATCGACACCGCCACGCGATCGTCGACCGCCGTCAACACGAAAGTCTGCGTCCCGCCGCCCGATGCTCCGGTGACCCCGATCCGCTTTGGATCGACCTCCTTCAGCGTTCCGAGGAAATCTATCGCGCGAATGCCGTTCCATGTCTGCAGCGTCAGGGTCTTCGGCCCGTTGTGCGGATACTGGGTCGATTCGCCCCAGCCGACCATGTCCATCGACAGCACGACCGCTCCCATGCGGGCCAGCGTGGCGCACCGCTTCTGCATGTCGGCGCGGAACCGCCCTCCTCCGTCGCCGTTGCGATCGCGGAAATGCCCGTGCGGTGAGAGAATCCCCGCGCAACTCTTGGCCTTGGCGCCCAGGGGCCGATACAGATTGCCGGTCATAAAGAAGCCCGGGAGGCTCTCGAACGCGACATTTTCGACGCTGTACCCCTTGTGGTTCCGCTTGTTTACGATGATCGGCTTGAGATCGCACTTCTTCGGCGGCTTGTCGAGCCCCATACCGGCGAGCATTCCCTTGCGAACAGCCGCGGCCCGTTTCTCCCAGGCCGCCTGGTCCGAACAACCGGCCGCGAATTTGGCCAGTTGCTTGCGAGCCGCTTCGGGGCTGTGGTAGTTGCCCCGACACAATTCAACTTTCGCCAACGCTGGAGACAGAACCAACAACACGGCGATCAATCCGGTGAGTATCCTGTATTTCATTTGCGGGTCCCTTTCAAACTCACCGGCAATTGTACCGCCGCAGTGAGCTTATCGAAAGGGATCTCCGGACGTCCATGTCCACTCGCTGACCACCGCCGTTGGATAACTCGGGGGATCGAACTGGTGTTCGTCCGGATCGTGTTGTTCCTCATATTCCTGTTGCCGGGCTGAATCCTGAACACCGCAAGAAACAACGCTCGCCACAATTACTAGACGTATCCAACGCACGGACAGCTCTTCATGCCGAAAAAAGCGTCACCATTTCTTGCACCCGCTGACGTCGGGGGTGTCGCTTGGCCTGTCGATCGGATATGATTACCCGCGAAAGGACAGCCCCAATGCCTAGAACACGATCGATGTCTCTCGCGGCGACTTGGCTTATGTGTCTGTCGATCTTCTCAGCGGCCGCAACCGCCGAAGAAGCAAAGGTCGGCGACGCCAACTATCATCTTCGCGGATGCCTGAACAACTCCCGCATCCAGTTCACAAAAAATAACACCGGACACGTCGCCTTCATCGGCGGTTCGATCACCCAGATGAACGGATACCGCCCGATGGTCTGTTCGCTGCTGACCAAACGATTTCCCAAGACGAAATTCACCTTCACCGACGCGGGAATTTCCTCGACCTGCTCGACAACCGGCGCCGGGCGCCTGGCCAGCCACGTGCTCAGCAAGGGTCCGGTCGACCTGTTCTTCGTAGAGTTCGCCGTCAACGACGACCAGGACGCCGGACACGCCCTGCGCGAGTGCATCCGCGGCATGGAGGGAATCATACGCCGCTGCCGAACCTACAACCCCCACATGGACATCGTGATCACGTACTTCGTAAACCAGGGCATGATCAAGACGCTGAATTCCGGCAAGGACCCGATCCCGATGGCCGGTCACAAGAAAGTCGCCGAATGCTACAGGATCTCGACGATCGATCTGGCGCGGGAGGTCACCCGGCAGATCAACGCCAAGACGCTGACCTGGAGGAAGTTCGGCGGCGTGCATCCCGGCGAGTACGGAAACGCCATGTGCACCAAGATGATCGAGAAACTGCTGGACAAGGCCTGGGCCGCCCCGCTGCCCGCCGACGCGAAGAAAACCGCTCACAAGATGCCTGAAAAGCCGATCGATCCGCAAAGCTACTTCAACGGTCGATTTGTGAACCCCGCCAAAGCGAAGATCAAGAGCGGATGGAAACTCGGCGTGCCGGACTGGAAGAGCCTCAAAGGCGGAAAACGAAAACGCTTTACAAGCATGGACATGCTCAGCGCCGATGCCGCCGGAGCCGAACTGACGCTCGAATTCGAAGGCAGGGCAATCGGAGCCTACGTGTTATCCGGCCCCGACGCGGGAGTGCTCGAGGCGACGATAGACGGCGGCAAGCCGGTCGAAGTCGACCTGTATCACCGCTACAGCCGCGGGCTGCACTACCCCAGAACGGTCATGTTCGACGCGGATCTCAAACCGGGCAAGCACACGCTGACGCTCAAGACTGTATCAGTGGAAGGACGCAGGCAAGGCGGCTGGGCCGCTCGGATAATGCAGTTCGTAGCAAACTAGAAAGACCCGCCAGACATGAATGAACACAGTTCTCTGAAAGACAAATGGATACTGATCACCGGCGCGTCCAAGGGCCTGGGCAAGGAGATGGCTGTCATCTTCGCCGAGGCCGGCGCCAATCTCATCCTGACCGCACGCAGCGACGAACTGCTTGACAAGCTCAGAGCCGATATCGTCGCCGGCGGCAGTCAGTGCATCAACGTCATCGGCGACCTCCGTAACGACACAGTGCTCGATTCGGTCAAGTCGATCTGCCTCGAAAAACAGATCGACGTACTGGTCAACAACGCTGGCATAGTCGACATCGGAAAACTGGAGGGAGTCGCCGACGAGCGCATGGACGAAGTCATCGAGTTGAACCTGCTTGTCCCGATGAAGCTGACCAAGGGCGTTATCGAGATGTTCAAGGCCCGCAACAGCGGCGTAATAGTAAACGTCAACTCAGCCGGCGGAAAGAAGCCCATACCCGATCACGCGACATACTGCGCTTCGAAGTACGGATTCAACGGTTTCACCGAGACGCTGAAGTTCGAGATCAAGGGTTTCGGCATTCGAATCATAAACGTCTGCCCGGGCAAGATGGCGACCGAGTTGTTCAACGCCGCCGGCTGCCCGATGGACACCGAGGCGTTCATCCCCCCTCGCGAAGTCGCCGAAGGCGTGCTGTACATGCTGCAGATGTCGTCCAGGTGCTCGCACGCCGAACTCAACGTCGACAGGATGTCCTGAACAGTAACTAAGGAGAAGCGATATGCGGTTAAACAGACGAGGTTTCATGAAGACGGCGGCCATCGCGGCCGCAGGGCTCGCCGCACCACAATTACTGAAAGCCAAGGGAGCCCCAACCGGCGGCAAACCCAATATCGTGGTGATACTGGCCGACGATCTGGGCCTCGGCGATTTGAGCTGCTACAACCCCAAAGGCAAAGTCCCGACACCGAATCTCGACAAACTGGCCGCCGAGGGCATGAGATTCACCGACGCCCACGCATCGGCCGCATGCTGCTCACCCACGCGATACGGGCTTATCACCGGTCAATACTCCTGGCGAACCCGCCTGAAAGTCGGAGTGCTCAAGCATTTCGAACCGCCGCTAATCGATCCCGACCGCCTGACGGTCGCCTCACTGCTGAAGAAGAACGGCTACGCAACCGCCGGCGTGGGCAAATGGCATTTGGGATGGGGATGGGTCGAGAAGCCCGGTAAGAAGCTCAACAGAAACTCCTGGAACGACAAGGAGTGCGAAAACGTCGACTTTACAAAACCGCTGACCGCCACCCCGAACGACAACGGATTCGACTACTACTTCGGCATCGGCTCGTCCAACAACATGCAGCCGTACTGCTACATCGAGAACAGGAGGATTGTCGTCCCCCCCACCGGCAAGAAGAAGCACCCGGTCTACGACACAGAATCCGGAGCCGGACTGGTCTCGGACGACTACGTTTCCGAACAGATAGACCAGGAGCTCTGGTCCAAAGCCAAGGGCTGGCTCGACCGGCACTTCAAAGCCACGCCGAGGAAACCGTTCTTCCTGTACCTGCCTACTTCGGCGATACATCGTCCGTGCCTGGCGGTCAAGGAGTTCCGGGGCAAGTCCGGAGCCGGTCTGCACGGCGACAAGGTCGTCGAACTGGACAACATCGTCGGCAGGCTCGTGGCCGATCAGAAGGCCAAGGGCTGCCTGGACAATACGCTGATACTGTTCACGTCCGACAACGGCGCGCTGCCCGGCGACTACGAGGGAGCCCTCAAGAAATACGCGAAGAACGATTGGGGCGAGCAGTGGGACGCCGACGACCTGCTGAAGCGAAAGCCCGAAGGCTCCTACGGATCCTGGATAACCTACGGTCACAAGACGAACGGACCGTGGCTCGGTTACAAGATGACGATCTACGAAGGCGGGCACCGCGTACCGTTCATCGTCCGCTGGCCTGGAAAGATCAAGCCCGGAACAACCTCAGACGAGATCGTATGCACGGTTGACCTGATGGCGACGGTGGCGAACATACTGAAAGTCGACCTGCCGGTCGACGCAGCCGAAGACAGCTACAGCATCCTCCCGGTCCTCCTGGGCAAGAAGCTCTCCAAACCGCTGCGTGAGGCTACGATCATGACCCCCTGGTCGGCGTTCAAGTCAGTGCGACAGGGGCCATGGAAGCTGATCCTGAGCAACAATTCGGGCGGATACTCGCTGAAACGCAAAGTCGACACGCCGGGGCAACTGTACAACCTCGACGAGGACCCCGGCGAGACGACAAACGTCTACAGCAAGCATCCCGAGAAGGTGAAAGAACTTACCGCAATTGTTAAGAAATACGAATCTTCGGGCAGAAGCGCCCCGCCGGCTAAATTCGCCGAATAATTCTGTTTTCCGAAAGTCGGATTAGCCTGACGCCGATCTGTTTCTTAGGGTTACTTATGAGACTGCATCACTCCGTCGAGTTGCCGTCGTGAGGCTATCCCATGAACACTAAGAAAAGAGCTTTTACGTTAGTCGAGGTCCTGTGGGTGATCATGTTCCTCGGGCTGCTGGCCGGCATTATCGTTCCGCAGTTCGCCAACGCCACCGACGACGCGAAGATGTCGAATCTGAGGAAGAATCTCCAGCAGGTTCGCTCCCAGATTCAACTCTATAAACTCCAGCACGGCGGCGCGTACCCGGCCGACATAAAGGCTCAACTAACATCGCGCACCGATCAGGACGGAACGATCAATCCCGTCGGCGTTCTCGGACCCTACCTCAGGTCCTTTCCCAGCAACACGTACATAGACGACCCCGTCCTGTCCGACGCAGTCGACGGGAATCCCGGCGACGGATGGAGCTACGATCCGGCTACCGGACTATTCAACGCCAACAGCGCCGGGCATGAGGACCTGTAGCAGGACTCAATCCCGCATCGAATCCCATTGTTAACCCCCGGAGCCGCCAAGCCGCCTATCTGACGACAGGGATCTTGTCGTCTGCGAGAGCCTCGGCCTCGGACTTGTAGCCGACGAAATCCTCCGACCGAATGAGTTGAGCGTCGGGGTGATTGACCGGATAGAAGCGTCGTCCTCGCTTGCTGGCGACGAATCGCAGCCCGACCGTGTCGTGCTTGCCGACCCAACTGAACGGGGGAGCCTCAGCCGCGGGCGGCTCACCGGCAATCCCGCCGCCGGGCGGAAGGACGCCGTATGTCGCAGGCGAATCTGGAAACAGCCCCGATATATCAGCCCCGGGGCCGGGGCCGACGGGATCGATCACCTTGCCTCGAGGCCCGAACTGCATCCACAGCAGTAGTGCAATAACCAGCAGCATCGCCCCGCAAACGCCCAGCATCCAAATCTGACGCTTCAGGGTCGAACGCAGATCGGGGAGCGCAGCGGACTTCAGTGCGATCGAAGCGTCACCGATTACCCTGTGCCCGAACACACTCGATCCGGCGCTTATCCCCGACAAGGATCCGGACTCATCCCCGCGCCAATCTATCGCCTCCGATCGAAGCGCGGTGGCGAAATCGGCGGCCGTCGGGCGATCGGCGGGATCTTTGGCCATCGCCCATTGAACGAGCTTGTTGAGGCTTTCGGGACAATCCGGAATATGTTTCGACAATTCCGGCAGCGGACCTTCGAGGTGTTGGTGGAGGAGCTTTGAGACCTTGTCGCCGACGTAGGGAGGATGGCCCGTCAGCGAGTAGTAGAAGGTTCCGCCAAGGCTGTATACGTCCGATGCCGCCGTCGAGCGATGTTGTCGAATCACTTCGGGGGCGACGTACTGCGGCGTGCCGACGGCCTTGGTCGTAAAATCGAACGGGTCGTTCGGATCGTACAGCCGCACCAGACCGAAGTCCGTAAGCTTGCAGTGTCCGCCGCGGGAGACCATGAGGTTGCCCGGCTTCACGTCGCGATGGACTATTCCCATCGAGTGGGCCGCCGCCAGCGCCACTGCGGCGTCGGCGATCACGGGACACGCCCGCCCCGGAGCCATCCCCCCGGTAGCCTGGAGGATCTGTTTGACGCTGCCGCCTTCGACCATTTCCATGGCGATATGCCACCAGCCGTCGTGCTCGTTGATCTCGTAAATGCGAACCACGTTGGGATGATCGAGCCGGGCCGCGGCACGCGCCTCCCGCAAGAACTGATCGACCCGCTGGCGTTCGTCGAACCCGACAATGCGCTTCCTCAAGACCTTCAGTGCGACAATACGTTCGAGGTTGACGTCTATCGCCTGGATCACAATCCCCATCGAACCCTCTGCAATCTTGCGGAGCAGTTTGAAATGTCCCAGCGTCTTTCCCACCCAGCCGGGTCGCGGTTCCTCGGAGCTGTCGCCATGGTCCGGCAGCAAAACGGTTTCATCTCCGATCTGGTCGCACTGGGCTCCGAGGACGACGCTGGCCTCGAAGGCCTTTTCATCCTCCAGGCCCACAGGCCCGAATTCGCGGTCGTCAAACATGGTCATCGACCTCCTCGACTACGAACAACACCGCGAAAATCCATAATCGTAAGCACACTCTGTCTGGCGGTGCGGCCCTCGCTGACGTCTCCTTCATCCGAGCAAACGGCTATGAAGCGGCTTGAGCCCAGGCGGCATATCGCCTCGATCTTCATATCCCGCGTCCGCGAGAAACAGATCGGCTTGTCGCTCTTGCGCCCGCTCCACCAGAACATTGCGCAGTCCAGCGTGTTGGGCGGAAACAGTTGATCCTTGTCGACCTTCGGGCCGTTGCTCTTTCCCGCGGCTATCAGATACCCCTTGGTGACCGGATCCCAGCACATATCGCTTACGCCGCGCGATCCCAGATCAAGGGCGAACAGGTCGGTTAGTTTCATTCGTCCCGCATCGGCGGCGTCGAACGCCTCATCCACGCGGCGCAAGGCGAACACGAGCGCTTTGCCGCCCAGCAGCGGATTCCGCATTCCGCACAGCAGTGCCGCCCCGTCGGGAGCCCAGGCGATGCCCTCCACATTGCCCCAGCGATACGTATTCTTGTCGTCTCCAACGAAATCAGCGAAGTAAGTGCGGTACGGTTCGACCCTGATGTCCTTGAAATGCTTGTTGACGGCGGACCGGACACCGCTGGCGTCGACCACCACCGGACGGCCGGTAACGGGAGGATCAAGCTGCCGGAGGCGGCAACGCAGCATGTGAGATCGCTTCGGCAGGGCTATCGCATTGCTGTCGTTGCTAAGCGAGCACATGATGTAAATCAGCGGTTTGGAGTCGCCGGATCGCCGAATCGAAATGCTCTCGGCGTCCCGCAGCAGTTCCTGTTCGTTGCGGATAATGACATGCGGTTTCGGACGTCCTATCGTCATCTTCTCCAAGTCCACCGGGCAGATGAACAGTACGTGTTCGTGCCGATCGCTGGTGAGAATAAGGCGTCCGTCAAGCCAGACCATCCCGCTGCACTCGATCGGTTTTTCCTCCGTCTGCTGGTTGGATGTGGGCGCGCGAACGGTAATATCGCGCTGCGCCGCAACCGGCGGCTCGATGATGCCGAAGCGGAGATCGGCTACGCGGAAGTCAACGGGAGTCTTCTGGTCGGATCCCGATCGGGCGACCGACACGGCGACTAGAGAAATCCCCAGCAATACCCCGCAAAGGCGAGTCAGGCCCGCCGACCGCGGCGATCGCCGCTCCCCGTATCGACCTGAAAATCCGGACGCCTTGGATAACATCCTGCCGAGACCTCTCTAAATCGCCTGCAAACGCCTGGCTGGCCCAGGTCAGCAGCATTGAGATACTTCTATTATACTCGGTAACAGCCCGATTGACACCAAGTAATCTGAGATCAATTCCTCCTACAGAGGTACGCCGCCAACCTGCGGCTGTAGTCGGCCTGAAGCACTTCGAAACCGGCTCGCTGAAGCAGCCCCTCCATTATCCAGCCGAAAGTGCTGAATTCGCGCTTGATGTGGCTTTCGGCTTTGCCGGCCATGCACGCCTCGCCGAGAAGCTCACCCACGTTGCTGACCCATTTGTCGAACACCTCGGCGTGCTGATCGTGATCGAACTGGAACACGACGTCGCGAAGATAAAACAACCCGCCGGGCTTGATCATTCCGGCAAGGCGGCCCAGGGCGATCTGCTTCCAGAGATCCGGAAGATGATGCAAAGCCAGGTGCAAGGTGATCGCGTCTACAGGCGCCCGGTCATGTTGATAGGTCAGGAACCCGCCGCGAATGAACCTCATGTTGTCAACGCCGGCGTCGCGGGCCTTTTCCTCGGCGATATCCAGCATGGCCTGCGATATGTCGACCGCCAGGACTTCCCGGCACCGCCCGGCCGCGGCGATGGCGAACGTGCCGGTCCCTGCGCCAACATCCATCAGCGTCCAATCCGGCCCCGGTGCGATTAGATCCAGGATCTCCCTGTACTCAGCGGCATTTCGCTCGGAGTGACTGTGGCGGTTGTCGTAATTCCCGGCTTCAGCAACGTCACCGTAATCGGTGCTGATTGCAGTAGTCTCATCCCATTGCCATTTCGGCATATCGTTCATCTCCTTTGCGTATTATTATCGCGACGTATCGGCGTCGCGGGCTTACTTGGCGCCGAAGCACGTCAGCGTTCCGTTGACTGTCGACATCAGCAGATGCCCGCAACCGGCGGCCAGGCCGTCGGGAACAGGCGCTTCGGTCAGCTTCAGTTCGCATATCACCGTTCCGTCGGCGACGGAAACCGCCACCAACTTACCGTCCATGGACACCTTGCCAAGACCTTCGGCGACGACGAGATTGACCATATTCTCGGCGTAAGGCAGTCGATCGCCCGACAACGGACCGACCCATACGTCGGCGTCCGGGCCGGCTTCGCGAGCATTCGACCGCACGGCCTGAAGGTCCGATGCGTCAGCCAGTAGAGCGTGTACGGCGTATCGGCCATTCGCCCTCAATGCGGCGGTCAGACCGGGCCGGCCCGAAACTCCCGAACGGAGATGAACGACAAGTCCGCCTCTGACGCCGGAGGCTTTCAGTATCTCCCCCGCCTGATCGGCCTGGTCGGAGTAACCGGTCCCCAAGCTCGCTGCAAGAACGGTTGCGATAACGGTAACAGCTCGAAGTATTGTCAATGGAATCTCCTCATCGCACACGACTATAGTCGTAAGATCGCATTCGGTCCGCCTGGGAGTATGAAGAACCGGAGCCGGTTATTCAACCCGCCGCAACGCTCCGGGCCGCAAGACGTATCGACCGGGTCCGTCAAACTCCAGCCCGAGTTCCGCATCAGCCGCGGCCAGGGCGAAACAGGGTCCGCCGATTGATTCCACGATCCGCTGCTGGACGGAGCTGTCGTCAGGCCGGGCCGACAGCAGTTCGCAGCAGGCCTCCCAATCGAGCCTTCGCGACAGCAGGCTTATCTTCGAAGCGTCGACCGCCAGCAGCGCGTTGTGTTCAACCAGGAACGCCCCGGGCGGACGGCTGGAGACCTTCTCGACAAGTGAAATGTCCAGGCTGTATCGGCCCTGGAGAAAATCGGGCAACTCGTACATCCCTATCAGGCCGTAGGCTTCGGTGTTGATGAACTCGCCGAGCACGCCCTTGAGGTCCGGACATCTCCTTGCGCACAGCGGACCCAACTTGTCGGCCAGGGTATCCAAAACTGACGGGCACAGCATCAGAACGTACGGGCTGTCGGTTACGAATTCAGCCTCGACTCCACCGAGACTGATGTTCTCAACATTGGGATCATCCATGTGACTCATTAAGTATCTATCGTCCCGCTCAGGACCTCGGCGGTTTCGGCTTGGCGGGCTTCTTCGCGGCGTCAGGCAGCGGCAGGAACTCGAATCCTTCCCCGATCGCATCGAGCCAGGGGGTTACGAATTTCGCCTCATCTTCCTGGCACGCCAGGGTCAGCAGATAAGCTCGAACGGATTTTCCGCTGCTGTCGGTTCGGCAGACAACGCGCACCGCCTGGATCCCGGTCTTGTCCGCGTCCGGCTTGCCTTTGACCGGGCGGGTGGCCGGAGCGTCCTTGATCGTGATTCTCATGACGTACTGGTAGGCGTCCCTTGCTCCGACTTTGGCCGGTCCCTTGCTCACGAGTTTGACGCCGCTGTCGGGGTCGGCCGCGGCTTGGAGATACTTTGAAACGACCATCTTGGCGAAAGTCTCCGACGACGCGTCCGGTTTCACCGACGCGGTGAGTATTGCTATCTGGGGCGAATCGGCTCCTCCGATAAGATAATTCTTCTGCCCCGTAGTCACACCGCCTCTTACGGCTGACCCGAACCAGCCCTGGGGCGTGCGGATGCTGAATCCGCCGCGGTGGTTGGCGAGTTTGTGCGCACTCAAGCGTACGGGAATCGACGCGGGCGACTGAACTTCGATCAGCTTGAAGCCCTTTATGAGCTTGCCGAGCGTGCCGGTCAACTTCGACTCGTGCTTTACGCCTACCTCCACATTAAGCATGTAGCATATGCCGGCCCCCTCGTCCTTCAGTTGTCGAATGAAGTAGACGCGAGCGGCGGTTGTCGGGTCTCCGTCATAAGTGTACTTCAACAGCCTGAGCACGCCTTTGATGCCCGCGACGGTGATGGGAATGCTCCTGACGGTCTTGAACTTCCGCACCGAGAGTTGAGCCTTGAGGGCGTTATCCGAGAAATCGGCGAACTCCGAGGCCGCGGCCTTCCCGGCGACGCAGAACGCGCTGACTGTCACCGCCTGTGCGGCCTGTTTGCCTTTGACAAGTGCGGCCCGCATAACCATCACCGGATCGGGAACCAGATCGGCTTTGAACCCCTCCGGCAAGGCGATCGAAACGCCGGCGTGAGGATAGTCGACCGGATCCTGCATGCCGTCTGGGGCGGCGAAAACCGAAACGCCGCCGGAAAAGAATGAAACAGCAACCGCCGCGACAGTCGCGGCCGACAGGTATTTTCTTGATTTGATGAACATATGTCCTTGATCGACCCTTTTTTTATCGCCGCCGGTCGGAGCCGACGCCGGCCCGAACGGACAGACGCAGTCCGCGAACATTAGTTATAGAGCAGTATAACATACATTTGGCGATTAGTGCGAGTATTGCAGATATCCCAGCAGCACCAGCGTAAGCATGATCGCGTAGTAGCCCAGGAACGTCGCGACCAGCCATATTCCCTGGCTGCGGCGGAACTCGGGACCTTTGGCCCATATGAAAGTGCGCAGCATCACCAACGACAGCAGCATCACCGGAATGTGCAGGTAATAGAATTCGACCGAGACCGACAGCGGGACAGCCGTCGCCGAAGCGCCGATCACGAACAGAACGTTGAGTATGTCCGCTCCGATGACATTTCCGATCAGCAGTTCGGGGTGACCCTTTGCGATCGATGTTATGCCGGTGACCAGTTCCGGAAGGCTGGTGCCGAACGCAACGAGAGTGACCGCCAGAATGCTGCGGGGAACGCTGCACCTGACGGCCAACTCCTCCACCGAGCCGATCAGCAGGTCAGATCCGACAAGCACCAGCGCCAGGCCGATCGCCAGCTCCGCGAGGCTCCTGGTGATTACCGACGGGCTCCTGGACGCACCCGCGACAGCCTTGTTCTTATGATCGGAAAGTTGTGTGGGATGCTGCCGGGTCCAGACCACGGAGATCCACATATAGCCGCACAGGAGAACCAGAAACAGCACGCCGACGATGCGAGGGATCACCACACCGACAAAGCCGCCGTTGATCCACACAAGAACGAACAGCACCGCCGCCAGAAGCACCCCTGCGCCCAACTGGAGCCACCCGTGTCGCCGGAGAATGAAACGATCCTTCGGCAACCGGCCCAGGCAACAGCACAGCCCGAATATCAGGCCCGTGTCGCAGATGATCGATCCGACCCCGTTGCCCAGCGCCATCCCGCCTTTGCCCTTGATCGCGGCGGTCACCGACACAAACGCCTCGGGGCTCGTCGTGCCGAGACTAACGACAGTGGCGCCGATGATGACTGTGCTCATGCCGATGGCCCGCGCCATGCGAACCGCCGCCATAACCGCACGATCGGCCCCCAAGACCAGCACTCCTATCGCCACGGCTGCAAAAAACAGCAGCAGCGCCCAATGCTGCTGGAAGACCGCCGGAGGTATGATGTCTGCTGTTACCATCGCAAAGAGAGTATCTTGGGTCAGGCCAATTGACAAGCCGCCACAGCGGTCCAACCTCGCAAAAAACCACACAATTCGCTGGAATTCACCGGTTCCGGAACAATATTATCGCCTAAACCCAAGATTTTGCGGCCCAGGGCACTTGACAGAAAAGACAGCTTCCATTAAATTATGGATCTTGCAAGCGGGCGTAGCTCAGTGGTAGAGCGTCACGTTGCCAACGTGAATGTCACGAGTTCGAATCTCGTTGCCCGCTCTCTAACAAGGCTCGACGGTAACCACCGTCGGGCCTTGTCTTTATATCTATCCCCCAACACATCAAAGCCTTCTGACGATTTCACCACTCCCAACTCGCCAGTTCGTCGTTACTGCCAGGTAGTGCCAAGTGTTGCCAGTTAATGCCGCCACGCGCTGCAATGGCGCTGCATCCGGCCGCTCGTGCTGCAACCGTGCTGCAGCATGTTGGGCCTGCGGCCGATGGTTGAACCGAACGCTGTATGGTGGAAGCCTCTTTTACAGCGAGGCCTGATGGGGTATCATACTGCCAAAAGTGTGCTTCGGAACGGTCCTTGACCCCAGCGAACGTACGAAACGGGCCCAACAGATGCACGAGTTGGTGAACAGGGCTAACGCGGGGCGCCAAGCGAGCGCCGAAAAAGCCCCCCTGGCCCCAAACCCCTCACCCCCGGGCCACCGACACGCGGTCACGCGGAATCAAATTTCCTATCAGTCAGATTGCCCGAGCTACCGCCATCAACCGAATCGCCGGTACATTCTGCAACTCGGCCGCCAACGGCAGGAGCCTCTCGTCGGTGTAAACAGCGGCTGTTAGCCGAGGATCCGTATGCCTCATCAACGCCTGGGCCGCCCTCGGGCTGACCTTGTGTGCGGCCAGCATCGTACTGAGCGACACCCGCAGGCTGTGGAAGTCGACGTAGCGGCCGCCCTCGTCTTTGTAGGCGATGCCCGCCAAGGCCAGGTCAGCACGGAGCGTCTTCATGTGCGGCACGGTGCTAACGACATGATCGTCGGGGCCAGCGTTGCGTGGCTGCCACACGCGTAGTTCGCCAGCGAGTTGCTCATGGATCGGCAGTGAATCGGCACGCTTGCTCTTGGTAGTCCGTGCTCGAAGCATGATATGCCCGGGAATAGTATCGAGGTGAATATCTCCCCAAGTCAACTGCCGTATCTCGTTACGGCGTAGGCCTGTCCAGACGGCCAGCATATACACCAATCGCCGCTCGTGGCCTTTACGCAAAGCCTTTGCCTTGGTATCCCGCTTGACCTTGGCTACCGCTTTGCCCCTGCGTGGCCCAATGCGAATCGTTTGCAATTCCAGCAGAGGGCGTCGCTCGGCCGCATCGAGCAAACTGGCAATCTCGGCCATACTCAATGCCCGGCGTGGATGAGCGGGCTCCATACCGCGCCGTTCGGCCACTCTCAGGCCGGCCAGAAGATCATCCTTCATTCTCCGGAACGTCACAGCCCACTTCGTAAAGGACTTGATCGATGCGATGTACTCATTCCTGGTGATGCCGGAGTGTTTCTTCTTGCGGGCAAGGTCAGTGAGGAATCGATCCACGGCTACGGGATCCAGTTCATTTAGGTATTCGGCGCCCAGTCCGTCGAGAATGCACTTGATGCGGTTTTCAACTTGCATGATGTAACGCGGCGCTCGGTTCGCAGCCCGAAGGCCTTCGATGAACTCATCGAGGTGCTCAGCGACAGGCGTGTTTTGATGCCGTTCAAACGGGTCTTCCTTGCCGACCATCCGCATGGCCGCCTCTTTCGCCAGCTTACGGCCGAGTTCAACACTAGCCTCGTAGTCCGTAAAGGCCGTCTTGGCCTTCCGCGTACCCGTCTCATCCGTCCAGGCAACGATCCACTTGGTGTCTTTCTTGCGCTTGTCCTTCTTTCGCTTGTACACGCTAAAACTCTGCATTCTTCTATTCCTTTCCGCTCCGCTTTCTTGGGAGCGGTCAGTCAGTTACCTCTGTTCGGCGTCGACATCCAGCTAGTTTTGGCTAAGACCGTTGAGATACTTCTCAACATCTTCCCACCGCCAACGGACAGTCCTGGCTGACAGACGGACAGGCCGCGGAAAGCATCCGAATCCCGCCTCGGCCCGACTGGTCAATCGCCAAACGGTGCGCTCGCCCACCCCCAAAACGGCCGCCACATCGCGCGCCGCCATCAACGGCTGGACAGTGATCGCAGCACCGCTTACCATTGCACCCATCCAGTGATTTCGGTGCCGTTCACAGGCTCTCGGCCGTCATCAGCATCATGTTTCTTCTTCATCGCTGGTTTCCCTTTTCGCAGTTGTCAAATCCCAACGGAGGCCAGTAGCCGTATCCGCACCCGCTGTCGATAGGCCCGCTGGCGACATGCAGATTCACAGTACTTCGCGTCCGGGCGGATGGCGAAGAATACCGCTCCGCAACTGCGGCACGAGTGTCGATAGCAGCCGCGACAATCGCCATATCGCCGCCACACGGCCTCCAGGAGCGATCTTCGGGTCAACATGGCCTCACGGGCCTCCATCATGCGTTACGGATAAAAAGCGGCGTTCAAAACAAACTCTGCCTAACACCGCGACTGTTCCCGCTGGCGTCAGGAGAAGCCCTTGCCCGGGAGTACCTATTCTCATGTCCGCTTTGCGGATCTTCATGTACTAACCTAATCACTTGACAACCGCCGCACCGGTGACGTTCGTGTACCGTCCGACGGCATGGACCCGACCCGGCCGCCAGCGAGGCGGCCGAGTCGAGCCATGCCTCAGTTTCATTCGAGTTGCTCGTAGACTTCGCGCTGACGGAAAGTCAGGGGGCTGTTCTGCTTTGCGCGGTAGAGAATGGACGCGAGAGCCTCCAGGATCTTTCTCAGCCCTGCTAGCCGCTGATGCAGTTCGACAACCGCTTCGTCATCTTTGGCTAGACTTTCGACGTAGGGTGGTCCGCAAACGGGTTCAGCCTTAAGGTATCGGCGGTGCCGACGTCGCAGCATCTTGCGGGCGTTGTCTAACGCATTATCGTATTGCTCCCGCAGCGTGCCGATCTGGCCTGAGACGTAAGCCTCCAGTTGACGTAAGACGTCCTGACGATCTTCCAGCAGCGTCCGCAGCGTCACCAGCGAGTCCCACGTTTCAGCCAGCACGCTACGGCGTTCGGCCAGAACAGCCTTGCTGTTGCGGTCGAACCATTGATCGGCATCTGCAACCATCTCGCGGTCCCCGGCCAACTTGCCGAAACGTTCGGCCAATTGAGCAAGCGACCTGTTGTGCCGCCGAACGCGCTTGGCCAGTTGCTCATCACCATCGGCCATAGCGGTGTCCAATGGCGAAAGATCGATCCTATTGAGCATCTTGGCGTCCCTACTGTTATCTTCAATCCACTGCATAATGAGGTCCATGAACAGGCCATATGTCTGACGCCTGCGCCCTACGGCCTGCCGGTCGGGAGCTGACGATAATGAATGCACGGGATGAGGCGGTCATATCGCCCCAGTAGCGCGAAGATCGCTTTCGATACTCGCCTCGATGATGTCGGCCAGTTCATCAAAACGGCCCTCGCAGCAGTCGCATAGGCTATAGATGATCATCCTGCCCTTGCCCGGCGGAGGCGCTACGGGCGTGTCCTTTCCGGGGAAATACACGTTGGTGAATGTGGTGGGTCTACCGCATAACAGACAGAACGGCTTGCGGCGGGCCGCCAGCCACGGGGGCGCAACGGGGGCTCGAGTCATGTCAACCATGCTGGTCCTTTCATGTAGGAATGTTCGAATCGCTAAGGGATGCCCCAGGAACGGGACGTCCCGGACTTTGGAAAAACAGGCCCCGATTATCACTTAGCCTTATATATCTATAGGGTAAGTGATAATCCTCCAGGTTCGCGCGGCCTTTTTGCGCACAACAACTTGCAAATGCAGGCCTTACAAACTTGGAAAGGACCTGAATCAGGGCGGACCGCGTGCGACCGAATCTATTGCTAACCTCCTGTATCGCATGCCGTTAGACTGCTTAAGCCCTAATCGGTCGCACACGGCCTTGTTGGTCGGATCCAGACCTTCGGACGCCAGGTTTTCCATAGTTCCGGCATACTGATGAACCCGATCCTGAAAATCGCTGCGCCTGACGGCTGTCGCCATGGCCGGGAATACCTCGGCCGCATAGACGGGTACAACATCCAGAGTTGCCGGCAGCGGCTCATTCGTGGCGACGTAGATCGTCGCTTCGTTGGTCAGAGGTCGGAGCCGCCCGATCGCCTGCATCAACTCGCCGGTGACCACATGCCGCCAGACGGCCTGCCAGCGATGATCGGCGTACTGCTGACAGCGGACCCGCCATGTATCCGGCCCTATGTCGTGGGTGTGGAGGCGCCATTCCAGGGGCGGCGACTGGAGATTCTCGCGCAGGGCTTCACGCCCGAAGGCGGCCACGGCCAGGAGCTGTAGCTGGGCCTCGTTGGGCATTGGTCGGCCGATAATCAGGCCCGCGTCGTAGTTCCCGAAGGCGTTCAACCCACGCAGCGCCCCGTAGTGGACCACCACGCCATCGCCGTGCTCTGCGTCGAGCAGCCGCTGAAGAGGCTCCTTATCGCTCTTGAACGTAATACACAGCAGCGATTGACCCCTGTGCCTGCGGGCCACTTCACTGGCCAGCGTCCGCGTCCAGCTTTTCGCACGATGAAGATCACGCCGGTTTCCAGCCCTGGTGCCGAGTTTATCCATGACCTGAAAGATCGCGGCCTTCTGCTCGATCGGCGGGGTCTCGACGACTTCCACGCGTCTGCCGGTGACACCTTCGACAACGGTCGGTTCAGCCGTGGCGTCGAGCATGAGAATCCGACGATCCGGCGGGAGATACGACCGCCGTGTCCACCGGCAGGCGCCGACGGACAGGTGCACTGGACGGGGTTCGGTCAGCAGTTCACGCAGATCGGCCAGTATATTCGGCAGGGCTGTCTTCTTCCGGGCTGCGTCGTAGGCGACGCGGACAAGGCCGAAGAAAACATCGTCATCATGGAGCAACATCCGATCGTAGTTCGTGACAACCTGGTCCAGTACAGCCTCGGCGTCACGCCATTGTCCGCGCCCGGCCGTAGCGCAGCTGCGTAGCACATCCTCGGCCGCCCTGCGGAAGATGTCGGTCAACGCCACTGCCGCCTGATCACCTTCGGTCGGTTTGCTCAACCGGCGAGTTAACCAAGCACTGGTGGGGTCGTTCCAGCCGTCCGCCAGTGCGGTCCGGAGGACCTGAAGGTTCTCAATGAAGCTTCTAAGGCGATCGACGGCCAATTCCGCTGGCGCAGCCAACGCAGACAGGGCATCCTCGTCCAACACCACCAGCGGCCGATTCTCCAGGGCTTTGAGCGTCCAGAGATCTCTTCGCCGCAGATGCCACGTAGTTAGAATCAGCACCTGGGCCGACCTATTGGCCTGACAGGCAAACAGGCGGCGGTAGGTGCATTCCTTCCGTTTGCAGCAATCCTTGCAGGGGCCCCAGCGGATGATGTAGCCAAGGCCCCGGAAGAACTCCACCATATCTTGCTGCGGACAGGCATCCTCAACACCGGGCCCCTGTCGCCAGTAATGCGTCTTGACATCGAGGGCCCGGAGGTCTTCTTCGATCTGCATGGCCAGTTCGTGCGTCGGCGCCGCATAGACCGCCCTCGTTCCGTGGTCGGCCAGTGCGTTCAGGACGGAGTGGGTCTTGCCGACTCCAGGCGGCGCTGTCACCAGCCCGATCGGCGGAGCAGGCTGCAATTCGGCTGTCAACGATTTGGGCAATAAGACCACGGGCATTCTCCAAGGGGATTCTCGAGGGCGGGTTCCAATGGGCGTCGTGACGAACACGGAGCGAAGACAGCTGACGCAACGAATGAGGCCGTACGACCTGGCACGAATCGCACCGCGGGACAACTCCGGCCTTGTGTGCTGCGACCCGGGCCGCCATGCAACTGAAGCCGTACGTCGCATTGGCGTATACGCTGGCGACGATGGACGACGCCTTGGTCTCGGCGTTCTGCGGCGACAGCTCAGGTCGATTCCGCTTCGTCCAATCCGCCAACAGCAACAGAGCCTTATCCTCGGGCAGCTTCGCGGCCTTGGCCCAGCAGGCGATCTGAAGCTCACACCGATTGCGATCGCCTGGGTTGACAGCGGAGCCGAGGATTCCAGTGATGCACGGCGGCGTGGATGCGTCGATCAGTTTGTCCGCCAGGTAACCGTCTGGCCGGACCTTCAAACCCGCCACCTTGGCGGTCTTGATGCGAAATTCGCGAGGTTCACGGGCGCGCCCCAGCGCCGCTGACCACCAGGCGGCCGCCTTCGGCACGGGCTCATCGGACAAATCGTCGGCTGTCAACAGGTATCCTCGCGGCGCTCGGGCCAGGTCAGTGATCTGATCGGCCGCGAGTTGAAACAGTTCACGGTGGGACAATTCCACCTTGTAGAGCCCACTGCGAGGGTTGATCTGACCAGGCAGGCGGAGCATGCGGGGCAGTGAATAGACCGCCGAATCGACGGACAGCCCTGCTGCACTCTCAGCCGCCAGTTGGCGCACCAGTTCCAGCACAACGGCCTTCATGTCGGTTGTCAAGATGGCGCTGGGTTCAATGCCGAGCATCGCAGCATCGACCAGGATATGTGCGCCTTTTGAGCCGCTAAACCACACACGCACCGCTTGCTGGGGAAGGCCCAACTGCTCGACGAAGAACTCCACGAGCATCCGCGTCCAGAGCATCGCTTTGTCCAGGTCGCCATCGGCGTCAACATCGAAGTACAGCGGCGTGAGGTGCGGCAAGGCGTCCTGACCGGTGTACTGCTGTCGGACTTCCCGCCAGCGCATAATTCCGGATTCACCGCGGGGAGCCGAAAAGGTCTGAACACTGGAGAACAGCACATGTCCGGCCTTGGCGGCCTCAGCCTCAAGGCGGACCTGCACATCGCGCTCAGCAGGCCCAAACCGCCAAACTCGCCAACGCCCCCGACTATCCAGCATTCCGTAGCATCGGTAGGTCATATTCACTCGCCGCCCCCCACGCGTTCCATGCCGGCATGGCGAACGATCCGGCCAATTGTGTCTCTCATAGCAAATCTCTCTTCTTCGGTTCCAAGCCCGCATGCGGTCAATTTGCCCTCTATATCCGCAGCCAGCCCGGGTTTGCCGCGCCAATTCTCAACTTACTTATGGTTTTGATCAGGTCCTCACCGTCGATGCTCGGTTGAGTCTCAATACCTCGGTCACCATCCATAAAAAACTATCTCCTTCACCCTGTTACTTCTGCGGTTTGCCGAAAAGCGTCCCGCTTTCAGAGCAGTTTTTCAGATCTTCTTTCAATTCCGCAAATCCCAGATCCTTTGAGAGCTTGATACACCGGCGTAGACGGCGCCACGTGCATTGCTCTCCGTCAGCCCGCTTAGCCAGAACGATATCCGCCCTGCCGGCGTCAGAAGTGAATGTCCACGATGCGGCCTTGCCCGCCAAGGCGATACATTCTTGCTCCGCCCTCTACATCTGCAGCCAGGCCGGTTTTGTCGCGCTGTTTTTTGCATTTACTCTGATTCTGACCGGGTTATCGCCATCTAAGGGCGGTTGAATCTCAATCCGCGTGCAAAACACAACCAGAATCTTCTTCCCTCACCCCCTTACTTCTGCGGTTCGCCGAAATGTGTCTCGCTCTTGGAGCAACTTTTTCAGAATTTCTTTCGATTCTGGAGCCTCGAGGATTCTTTGGACAGTAAGATGCGGTGGTAACTCTGATGTCATTTTCGTTCTGCGGCATTTCAAACTCCTGTGCTCGGGGTGCTGCGTCTTTGCACATCGCCCTCCATATACTTATTTGCCGCCGATATGCCGGTTTCGCACCCTAATTCGGAATTTCCGAAACTTCGTACCAGATATGGTATGGAGGGCGATATTTCCGACAGAATTTCATGTTTCTTCCGATTTGGGCAAACGGCGTGGGCATCTGCTGCGCGTTTTCGCACGAGCATCAGGCGGTCCTCTGCCTGCGTATTCTTGGGATCGAATGTAGAGATCATGGCAAGGCTCCCAGAGACGGTCCTATGCGCCCGCCCTCATTGGTTACCTATGCCGTTTGCGTCGCCGCGCACCACTTTTCTTGACTTATTTCCTGTACCCCGACCGCTTCACATCGCGGAGGTCGAATCTCAGGCCCCGTCAAAAACACACTCGAAACTTCCTCCTCCACCCCCTTACTTCTGCAGTTGGCCGAAGTGTGTCTCGCTTTTGGAGCAGCTTTTTCAGGTTTTTTTTCGACATTGAAGATTTGAGAGTTTTTTTACGAGATCTGGCGTCTCGGGGTCGCGTTAGTCACTCTAATGCCGACCCGAGCCTGTACTGAAGCTCAAGCCTCTGATCTCCCCCTTCCAGTGGGCTCCGAAAGAACCTTGTCAGAATTCTGACAAGGTCAACCCGAAGCCTATGCTTGTCCGGATCCTGGCACGACCTACGCGAGTTCGTCTGCGTCGAGTTGGGGAGCTACCAGGTCCAGAATCGTCTCCCGCACTCGAAGCCGCCCCACTCCTCGTCTATCAATCCCGTCAACCATCCGGACAACGTCGCGACAGGAATCCGCCATGCATGTGCTATCATGATGGCGATTCGACCGTCTCACAATGCCGTGGGACAGGCCCAATCCACCGCATCGAGCTATCCTGTAACTCCTCTTCATGCCAAGAACTACTGTTCGGCTGAGTTTTGGAACCGTATGGGGTTTGATTACATGTTTGCCCCTCATCCAGCGCAAGTTGAGCTCTCAACCAAGCCAAAACCACACACATTCACCGTTGAAATCGGTAGGATTCGAGTGCCTATTCAATCGTGGTGCTATTTCTCTTTCTTTGTTTCATCTTCGAACTTGCGGCCTAGGGATTTGTAGAAAAGCTTGCGATCCTCCAGCACCCAGCTGTCGGCTCCGCCCATGTCCAGCGACGGGTTCCACCCGCGTGTGTTCTCGTTCGGCAGGCGGACTATCGCCGCATCGACGAGGGAAGCCATCTTCTTGAACTTAGCATCATCCTTGCTTTCGTAACCCCTCAGTTGTCCCCATCCGCTCTTGGCCAGCGGCAAGGGAGCCAGCAGGATACGACTCTGATCGGGCTGTGCGGGATTGACCAACGAGTAGTCGGGATCCTTGTCGAACCTGGCGCCGAAGAGCTCTTTGGCGTAGGCCTTGACCGCGAGCATCTTGGCCGCATCAAGCGTGCGTTCTTCAACCTTATTAGGGAACAGATCGCCGCAGGCCTGGCAGTTCAGGTCCAGCCATTCGACGAACTGCATGTAACTCTCGCGATCGATTTTCAGGTGCTTGTGGGCTGCGAAATATTTCTTGCCCGCCAGTTCCTCGTTACCGGCCATCATCTGGGCGATAATGTTCGTGTAGGCGAAATAGCGTCGCGGGACTGAGACGTTCCTGTCGCGTTTGTCCGCGTCGCGACCGGCCATGAAAGGCTTGTAACCGACCAGATGCTTACCGCGCTTCGCTATCGCGAGGATCCCTTCGGTCTGAACCGCGCGCTGATGCGAACGATACCACCTGGGCAGGCCCTCGGGCTCCGCGGGTCCATCGTTAATGAAATTGATCTCCTTTTCCTTCTTCTCCAGCCCGTGACATTTTATGCAGTATCTATCGAGCACGGGTTGAACCGAGCGATGAAAACTGTTTCCGCCCGGGTATTTCGGGCCTGCCGGCGGGATTACGTCTCGCGGTTGGCTCTTGGCCATCTTCGCAACCGCACCTGCGATCGGAGCTGTGCCCGCCGCTTCATGACAACCCACGCAACTGCGGTTCTCGCCCGGTTGGAGGTAGAAGAAGCTTTTCTCGGTGAGGATCGCCATTCCGTTTTTATCGAGTATCTGTAGGAACAGTGCAGTGTCAGCCGGCGCTTTGAAGAACGCGCTTCCGTCTGGTCCTACGGGCACCGTGCCGAGTACTTTTTTCGGCAGCACCGAATAGTTGGTCGGGCTGAGTCCCGAGCGGACCGCCCTGCCCTGCACACCGAGTGCGTTCAGGCGTATCGCCTTGATCATCCCGGGCTTGATCACGCCGTCGGGATCGTTGCGCGTCAGGTAAACGTTCTGCACAAACAGCGTGCCGTACTTCTGGCCCGGAACTACTCGCGACGGCAGCACCGGCGGACGTTTTCGCTTGCGGATCGGGATGGGTGAGAACGAAGCAATGGTCGGATCCTCGTAGATGAACTCACGTCCGCCGAGGGAGTCGACCAGGTATATCGCCCGATTGTTTTTCGGTGGGACCATGCCCTGCTTGTAGACCCTGTGATTGGCTCGCGAGACGAAGAAAAGCTCCTCGTTCACCGGGTGGGGATGGCTCCAGTGAGGCTTGGGCCAACCGCTTCCGGGCGACTCGCTGTACGGTGTTTCAGTGGTGATTCGCGTTACGGGCTCCTGGCCGTTCTCGCCGAGTTTCGGGTTGATCACGATGCTCGTGCCGGTGTTGTAACTGTGGTGTCCCTGGGCGGTTGCGACGATCTTGTTCGTGCCGGGGATCGGCGTGGCCTCGACGACCATCATCGGGTGCAGCGTATCGGCTCCGTAGAAGTTCGACACTTCGGTACCGTCGGGGCGGCACCACCAGAGCATGTGGAAGAACATCTCGTGGCGGAAGGTGTATTCCCAGCGAGTAAATACGATTCGCCCGTCGTTCAGGACGGCCGGTTCGTATTCATTTTCATTATTGAACGAGATCTGGCGAATGCCCGACCCGTCGGACTTCATTCGGTAGAGCGTCCACGCCGGGTTGTACCGTCCGCCGTGACATCGCCCGTACGACTGGCAGCGGGTCGAGGTGAACATGATATCGCCGTCGGGCAGGTAGCACGGATCGTTATCCTCGATGAGAACCGTCGCCCTGTCGCCGCTGGTCTTCAGCGGGTCACGCGGCGTGCCTGTGATCTGGCGCACCGTCGAACCGTCCAGAGCGGCCTCGTAAATAAAAAACCGCTTGTGCCCCTTGCGCGTGTGATCGCAGAAGGCGAATGCGACTTTCTCGGCATCGTAGTGCAGATCCGGGTTGCGGACAGAGCCCTTGGGCAACTTGCCCGGCGCCAGCATCACGCGAGCCTTGATGTCAGTCTTCCAGTTTTCCAGGATCGTCAATCCGGGTCCCAAGCGAGCGTGACGCCCGAGATGCTGATCGCCATTATGGCTATACGCCGGCGGCGGGACGCGATTGATCAGCAGTTTTTCGATATTCAAGTCAGGATGCCGCAAGAGCACATCGCGCCTCAGATGGCGCAACGCTACGTAGAATTCGGCGTATTTATCCGGCGAGACACTCTTGGCCGACCAGCGTTTCTTCATCGCGTCGAGCTGGGACTTCTGCGTATCGACTTTAACCCTCGGCGCCACGTAGGCGATGGTCTTGTCGGCCAGGACCAGCATGTCGGCGATAACTTCGGCCGTCACGTACTTGCTGTACTTGAGTTTCGGATCATTGCGCAGCGATTTGCAGTCCGGCGGCAGCGGCGGCATGGGGCGGGCGCCATTGACCAACGGACCCTTGTAAGACAGCGTAGATCTTCCGCTCGTCGACGATTGGGTTGCGTATTGGCCCAGGGCGATGTTCTTCTTATCGTCGCCCTTGGCGTAGACCTCGACCTCGCTGAGGTGCATGTAGTCGTACCTCGGGATCCTGATCCGCACCCAGCGGGTCTTCTTGCCGTCGAACCGCACACTAAGGGGTTTCTGACCCTCCCTACCGCCGCGGAATTTGACCTTGCCCTTGTTATCGTAAACCGTTTCCCAGTTGTCATGATCCGACGAGAATAGTATCTGTAGGATGTGCGCCCGCGACTCGCCGTTGCGAGCGTTGTATACGTCGATTCGCCCGACGGGGTAATCCTTGGCCAGATCGACTTCCCACCAGGATTCCTTACCACGTTTTTCAGTGTAGAACGCCCAGTTCTCGTGACGTTTCCCGTCTACGGCTCCGGCTGCGTCCAGAGTCGGATGCATGTGCCCGAAGTCCAGATTCTCCTCGGGGCTCAGTATCCTCAGCCAGTGTTCTTCCAGCGTTGATTTGTAATCGCCAGCCAACGAACCGCTGGCCAGCGTGCCCAATAAAATCGTCACGACAAGCGCGCCCAATGCAGTATTCTTCATCATCTTGTATTTATCCCAAACTGAGTTTATTCGCGTGATCATTGTGATGCGTCTTGCGGCTGGGCCTGGTTCCCTGCTGCGAGCCATTTGCTATCTCTTGTTCCAGGGTAATGGCGGTTCGGTCGCCAGTGCGTCTTTAAGCGTCGGAACGGGCCTGAAATTTGGATGGTCTTTATGTTCGATTCGGATGCGGCCCCAGTACGAACCGTAGTAAATCGCGTTGGCGTCAACCCAGGTCGCGATCTTGACGAAGTCTTTCAGGGGCAGCTTCTCCTTGTTCCCGGTACACCGTTTATTGATCTGTTTCATCAGTCGTGACGCGTGCGATCCCACAGACTTTGCCGGAAGGTATTCGCTACCGCCCCAATCGCTGCCCTCATCGGTTGTTTTCACATATCGCAGAAGCGTTTCGTACGATCTGGAAAACGATCGCGTCAACTGGCCTCTCAGGTCGATTCGGGCCATCTTGACCTTTTCGCCATGGCACCTGATGCAGTACTTGTCCAGAACCGGCTGGACGTCGGTGACGAAATGAATAGGCCGTGCCGCCGTCTTATCGCCAGGCTGGGGTTGTGGGTGAACCGGAGCCTTCTTCTGTGCTGCGGCCAATTTCAGCGCCACCGACGGAGCATCCTGCGGTGTTTCGTGGCAACCGATGCAGGCCCTGCGTTCGCCCGGCATGTAGTTTACATACGTTCGCTCTCGCTGCAGTTCCTGATACTTTTCGTCAAGCGCCTCGAAATATATGTTTCGGCCTGCGGGCACGTAGAAGTGCGCGCTTCCGTCGGCTTCGACGGGCACAACACCGCGCAGAACCTTGCCCGCAAGTGAGCTGCGAGGGCTGACTAACTGTGTCAGATTCTGTGCAGGCTCCCATAGACGCCTGCACGACCAGGGCCTGGGAATCTGTTCGAGAATGCGAATGTACTTGACCTCACCGGGTTTTATCCCTTCCATACCGTGATAAATATTCTGCACCATGCAAACCGCCAGGCCCTTTTTCGCCAACTCCGGATCGAGGGTGCTTGAGATCACAGGCGGACGTTTGGTTGGCACAAGCGGAGTCGGCTGCCAGAGTGAAATCT
>Ga0180435_10000159_pt1 | contig 69064 bp, 60 predicted proteins | sample SS_ome_3_FD_132467 | JGI IMG/M metagenome (GOLD analysis project Ga0180435, IMG submission 132467) | Hypersaline lake sediment archaeal communities from the Salton Sea, California, USA - SS_3_S_1 metaG | ecosystem: Environmental > Aquatic > Non-marine Saline and Alkaline > Hypersaline >... | reverse complement strand
TAAATTCCTCTGCCCCGGCTTCCAGTTGAGAACGGATATGATCTATTTTCCCTTCCCAGATAAACTTTTTGATCCTGCTTGAGTTGGTCAGTTTTTCCGTGGCAAGTATCATGTCGCTGCTGCCCTTTTTTTGAATTAATCGCTGGTACAATGACAGCAGCATGGATTCCGCAAGCATCATGCTGATAAGCTTCTGCTGTTCCACCGGGAACATGTTGATCATGGTCCGGATAACCGATGTGGCGTCAAAGGCGTGCATGGTTGCGATCACCAAGTGACCGGTTCGTGCGGCGCGCAGGGCGATTTCAAAAGACTCCCTGTCCCTCAACTCGCCAATAACGATTACATCGGGCGCCATTCTGAAAATACTCCGAAGCCCCTGCTCAAAGGATTGGGTATCGCGTCCTATTTCCCGCTGATTGACGTTGCTTTTCTGGTGTTTGTGGAGAAATTCAATGGGCTCTTCAAGGGATATGATATTACAATGGCGGTTCGTATTGATGATATTGATCATTGTTGCAAGCGTGGTGGACTTGCCGCTTCCTGCCGGTCCGCCGACAATGATCAACCCTTGATGCTTGAGGGCATAGTCGTTTACAAACTCGGGAAGATTGAGTTCCTTAAAGGATGGAATCGTTTCATATAAATGCCTGATGGCAATGGCGATGGAGTTCCGTTGACGATAAAGCGTGATACGAAATCTGGCACTATCCAAATAACTCATACCGATTTCCATTTCATTCAAGGTTTGAAATTTTTGCATTTCTTCACTTGATAGCAGTTCCGCTGCATAGGCTTCACAGTCTTTTGGCGTCAACGAGGGGGCGGAGAGGCGGCGCCATTCGGTGCCCTGCTTTACTGAGGGCGGAACACCCGCGGTGAGCAGCATATCGCTGGCTCCGGATTTCACGAGATAGTTAAAAAGGCTGCTGATTTTCGGGGGGTGATACGCCTCTGTTTTATCACTCATGGTGATCTTTTCAACATCTTTGCCGCGAATACCGCCTTCAAAGTCAGGTGACAGCAGCTTGTGGGCAGCCTCCATAATAAAAAAAGGCACGATCACCGGTTTGATCTTTTTGCCGATGGTGAACTCCAGATCACTTATGGTGATAAAATCCTGGGGGGTAACCATTGCCACGGTGAGCAGGTTGCCTTCCAGCTTAATCGGGAGCACTCTGTAGGACTGCATCTTGTCATAGGAAATCAGCCTTAAAACTTCAGGGGGGATGTCAATATTGAACAAATTGACAGAGGGGACCCTGTAGCGTTCCGATAAAAAATCAAGAAGAACATCCGCTGAAATCAACCCCATTTCAATCAGGATTGATCCCAGTGGTAAATCAATCTGGGTGCGCCGCTTGAGCGCGACCTCAAGCTGGTCTTGGGTGATGAGTTTGTTTTTTATCAGCAATTCTCCAAGACGACCCTTGTGGGCGGGGCCGGTGGGGTTGTTGTCTTCGTGAGATGGCATATTCCACTCCCTTTTTTATGATCTGTCGTGTTAGAAGATGATATAGATTGACGTTATCACTGGTGAACTTTTAATATACCTATAACTAAATTTTCACAAAAAACCAAATGAAAAGTCGTCATTTAACAAAAAATTCCAGTTGAAAAGAGCCTTTTTATCTGTCCCTGTTTTATACACGCCGGTTCACCGGGTGGCTGAAGAGTTACCCGTATTTTGAGCCTTTCCGTGAGGCAATGACGATGGCTGCAAATATGGCCAGAATGCCTGAAAACTGCAAAAGTGAAATGGACTCTTTGAAAAATATATACGCCAGGATGCTTGCGCCGACGGGCTCTCCAAGAATGGTGATGGCCACCATGCTGGTCTTCAGGTGTTTCAGCACCCAGTTAAACGATGTGTGCCCAATGAGCTGGGGAACGATGGCGAGAAGAACCACGCTGGTATACGACGACGCCTTAAAGCCAAGGACAGGATAGCCTCCGATGAAAACTGCCGACAGCACGATGAACGCCGTAATGGTATACACGATCAGGATATAGGAAAAGGTGTCCATCTTCTCCCTCATTTTGCTTCCGATAATCAAATAGCCGCTGGCCATGACGGCGCCGACCAGCGCCAACATATCTCCTGTCAGTGCGGTTTTATCCTCCACCGCCAGTCCTGAAATGCCGCCGTCTCCTACGGCGATTACCGCACTTCCCGTAAAGGACAACAGGATTCCTATGACCAGCTCTTTTGACTGTTTTTCTTTTAACAACACATAAGAAAAAATGCCTACGAAAATGGGATTTGTGGTGACGAGAACAACCGCACTTGACACCGATGTCATTTTAAGCGCCATGATCCATAAAATCATGTGGAGGGCAAGAAACACCCCGCTTAACGCACACCAGAAAAAATCTTTGGAAGATAGCTGTGCAAGGGTGGTTTTTCTAAAGCATGAAATCAGAAGGAGAATGAGGGACGCAATGGTGAACCTGAACCCCGCGATGGTCATGGACGGCATGTCATCGCAGAGTCTGATAAATATGGCGGCAAAGGATATGGAAACAATGCCGATTATGAGAACAGGAATTGTTCTGATCATGATGTTGTCAAGGCCTGTCCATCATCTTGATCATCTCGGGCAATGATGTCTAGTCGCATTTACCGATATACTTGCCGCTGATATGGCTGGTCATGTCCATGCCGCCCTGCTTCATGTTCATTGATCCTTTAAAACCGTCACCGCTGTAAGTTACTTTTCCGTTTCCGCTCATTGGTCCTCCCTCGCCATTGCATTTGATGGACCAAGTTACGGTATTTCCGCTCACCTTGGATTTTACCGGTTCGCACTTCTGGTTTGCACCAGGGTCCTGGGGAACAAAGTCATTTTTTGTCAAACACTGGATGTGAGTCACCGCGGGCATTTCCATGGACATTCCTTTCATCTCCATTTTTGTGGTGATCTCCCATTTGCCCTCTTTAATGTCCGGTGCGGCAAATGAGAACGGGCAAATGGTTAAAACAATAACCGAGATGACGAGCAGTTTTTTGATCATGATGGTTCCTCCAAAATAGAATGATGTATAAATTAACAGATGCTTTGAATTGATATTTTAATTGTGCTCACATGCTTAAGAGAATTTTTACGAATAATCAAGCTTTTATTCTTTTATCAATATGTATCGGAGACTTGTTTTAATAATTTTATCTTCAAAAATTAAAAAAAACTTATCAAGTCAATTTCTGGAAACATTCCTGGTTTTGCCAAGTTAGTTTTTTTGGTGTTAATCTCAAAAGTCACTAATTCACTCCCGCTGATCAATCGGGTGCGTCGTCATTTACCGCTTCGGTCAAATCCGAATTCATGCAGGGGTAAAAAATGTTTTACCCCTACGACATGGTGCATAAACATACCCCCCCCCCACCCACAAAAGATACCCATCCATGGTCCGAAATCCCTGTCACTCCGGGCATTGGGGATATCTTTAACTTGTCACATAAAAACCCACTTAAATCAAATCGGAGATTTTCGTTTTTCTCAATTGAAAACGGGGAATCCGGTTAAGTTGCACCTTGTTATTTCATCAAATTTTTGATATTCGTATAAAATTCCGAGCCGGTATTAACCGGAATCACGCTCCTTGGAAATCCCGTTTCTTAAAAAAAGTATCAATTTTACAACTGGGCAATAGGCTATGCAGTTAAATTCAAATAGGATGGTTTGCTTGGTATTTCTGTTTGCTTTTATCGGCGGCCCCATCCACGCGGCCGATGCTGAATCTCCGGTAACCATCGGCGCCACGGTATCCCTTGAAGGTAAATACAGGGAACCCTCCGATATGATTCACAAAGCATATAAATTCTGGGCGGATAAAATTAACCGGGGCGGCGGATTACTCGGCAGACAGGTGAAGCTGATTTTGTATAATGATAAAAGCGATGACGATCTTACCAGACAGTATTATGGAAAATTAATCGAGGAAGACAAGGTGGATCTTGTTTTTTCGCCCTACAGCACGCCGCTGACCCTGGCCGCTTCAGAAGTTACAGAGCAGCATGGCATGCTTATGCTGGCCGTTGCGGCGGCCTCGAAACAACCCTGGAAGAATGGCCCACGGTATCTTTTTCAAATGTATGCTCCGGCAGATCGCCAGTTCATCGGATTGCTTGACTTGATGGCCAGGCAAAACCTTATGACACTGTCTGTCATTTATGATGACGCTTCTGATTATAATGTGAGCACCGTTCATGGAATCGGGGAGTGGGCGGATACATTTGACATAAAGATTGTGTTCCAGGAGGCCTACCGGGATGGAAGACGGGAGCTTCCCGGTCTGTTAAAGGATGTAAAGACGACAGGTGCCGGCGCTCTTATTCTTTCAGCCTATTCCCCGGACTGCTATGAGCTTCTTCGCCTGCTGGGGGAGATGAACTATCGTCCCCCTGTTCTGGCTATGCCCATCGCGCCGATTCATCCTGATTTTCAGAAAAATGCCGGTGACATGGCAAACCGTGTCTTCAGCCCATCACAGTGGGAGCCTGATAAACGGATACCTTTTCCGGGCACGCGTCGTTTTGATGAGGAATTTACTCAATTTGCAGGTCGCAGACCATCTTATCATGCGGCGTCTGCCTTTTCTGCCTGCCAGATATTGAAAATGGCGGTTTCGGACACCAAATCCATCAACAATAAAGTGCTTCGTGACTATATCGCATCACTTGATACGGTGACGGTTCTCGGGCGTTTTAAAGTGGACTATTCCGGCAAACAGGTGGGTCACAATTCATTCGTTATTCAGTGGCAGAATGGAAAGAAGGAAATCGTATGGCCAAAAAAAATGCAGACAGCCGAACCTCTTTTCTAAATTAAAAGGTTTCCATGCCAGGAACAAAAATCCCATTTCACAACCGTATCCTATTCAGACTGCTGGTTCCCGTCGCGATAGCGGGAATAGCCTGCTCCACGCTATTGGTTTACTATCTTTCATCCCCCATGAAAGACTTTCTGGTTCGGCAATTTGATGCCAACCTGAGATTGGCATCTGAAATGGGAATAGAAACCTGTGAGGAGGGCTTTACCTACCTGCTGGAATTGCGGCTTGAAAAAAATGATGAAATGAACCAGACCGTTCAAAACGAGATGATAGAAAGGATAAAAGCCGTCAGCAGTCAGTTTCCCCATGTTCACCTTGCTGTGGTTGGTACCGGCGGCATCATAGGGGGTTCTCATCCCTTGGTGGATATGCCGGACAACTGGGATGGGCTTCAAATTCGTGACCGGGGCGGGGACATGGTTGATTTATACATCAGCGGCGAAAAGGCCAGATCCCTTGTTCAATATTTCCCTTTCTGGGACTGGCATATCATAAGCTTTGTCTTTGAAAAGGATTATCAAAGGCCGATCCGAATGGCATATGCCGTGACGTATTTTAGTGCGTTTTTAGTTTTAATTGCCGTTGTCGGAACCCTGGTTATGGTTTTTCATCTGTATATCGCCAGACCCATGAAAAGGCTTGCGGCTGCCACCGACGGTGTATCCGAAGGCAAGTTTTATAAAGTAGAAAGAACGGCCGATAATGAGTTTGGCCGACTGATGACGTCATTCAATGGTATGGTCGACAGCCTTGAAAATGAGAAAAAAGAGGTACAGCGCCTCATCCAGGAGTTGAAAGAAAGTGAAGGCCTGTTCCGGTCCCAGTTTGAGTTTGGAAATATTGGAATTGCCATTACAAAGGTGAAGGAGGGGCTGATCCGTGCCAACGACCGGCTTTGCGAACTTTTGGGATACAGCGAGGATGAACTTCAGGGAATGGTGTGGTCCGAATTATGCCATCCAAAAGACTTGAAAGAATCCATGGTAAACTACCGTCGCATGCTTAAGGGGGACATTGAAAACTTCGAGACGGATATGCGGCTGCTTCATAAAAATGAACACACTATTCTTGCCCATATCAATATATCGTGTTTTCGAAATCCTGATCAATCGGTCCGGGCGGTTATCATTTCCGTAATAGATATGACGAAACGGAAAGAAGCGGAAAGAGCGCTCAAAAAAAGTGAAGAGTATTTGAGAAGCCTTTTTCTTGCTGCGCCCACAGGCATCGGGGTTGTTGTAAACCGTGTATTCATTCAGGTCAATGAACGGCTTTGCGGGATTACGGGTTACTCGGAAGAGGAACTGATTGGAAAGAGTGCCAGAATAGTCTATCCCGATGATGAGGAGTTTGAATACGTCGGCAAAGAGAAATACGGGCAAATTAATAAACGCGGAACAGGAACCGTGGAAACCCGGTGGAAGCGGAAAGACGGCAAGATTATAGATGTGCTGTTAAGTTCAACACCCCTGGACCTGGACGACCTTTCAAAGGGCGTCACGTTTACGGCCCTCGATATCACCGAGCGAAAAGCAATGGAAGTGCATCTCCAACAGGCCCAGAAAATGGAAGCCATCGGCACGCTTGCCGGCGGTATTGCACACGATTTTAACAATATTCTTGCGGCCATCATCGGCTATACCGAACTGTCGTTGTCCAAGGTGGAACCGGGCACATCGATTCATGACCATTTGAACAAGGTCATACAGGCCGGGAAACGGGCAAGCGGCCTCGTTCAGCAGATTCTAACCTTCGGACGCCGGCATGAGAGCAGGCTGTCTCCAATCAGGATAAAACTCATCGTGAAAGAGATCGCTAAATTCATCCGGGCAACGTTACCGACAACCATTGAAATCAAGCAGAAATTAAATGACGACTCCACGGTAATTGCGGATCCCACTCAACTTCACCAGATAATGATGAATCTGTGCACCAATGCAGGACATGCCATGCAGGAAAAGGGCGGTGTCCTGGAAATCGGGCTTGACAGGTTTGAACCGGACGCCGAGTTTCTGGGGCGGCATCCCGGGCTGAAGGCGGCAAGTTTCGTTCGATTGACCGTCAGTGATACCGGAACCGGTATTTCCGCTGATAATCTAGAGCGTATTTATGATCCTTATTTTACGACAAAAAAACAGGAAAAGGGTACCGGTCTGGGATTGGCCACGGTTCACGGCATAGTGAAAAGCCATGGCGGTATTATCACAGTGGAGAGCCAGGTCGGCAAGGGAACAACCTTTGAGGTGCTTTTACCATCGGCTGAGGACAATGATGAGGTGTTGGAAGAAAGCGAGCCAAAAACCATGGGCGGAAAAGAGAGAATTCTTCTGGTGGATGACGAATATGATATCATTGAGATCGAAAAAAGCATACTCGAGTTGTCAGGGTATGTGGTCACAGCGACGGATAATGCAGAAAAGGCGCTGGAAATATTTTCCGAAAAACCCGACCGGTTCGATCTTGTGATCACGGATCTCACAATGCCCAAACTGCCTGGTGACAAGCTGGCACAGGAAATAATCAACATCAGAAAGGATATCCCCATTATTCTATGCACCGGATTCAGTGAAGGAATGACAGAAGAAAAAGCAGCCTCAATGGGGGTAAAAAGGTTCCTTATGAAACCGGTGACGGTGGACAATCTTACCCGGACGGTTCGAAACATACTGGATGACATATGACGCCGGCCTATAAAAAAGACTTCATAGCCGGTGTGTCCACGGCATGGCCCATTTGCCTGGGCTATATCCCCATCGGTCTGGCATTTGGTGTTATCGCGGAAAAGTCGGGGTTGAGGCCGGTCGAAATCGGCTTAATGTCGCTTTTAGTATTTGCCGGGAGCGCCCAGTTTATCGCCGTTTCCATGCTGTCGGGAGGGGCCGCTTCGGTATCCATCATTGCGACGACATTCATGGTCAACCTGAGACATCTGTTAATGAGCTCATCCCTTGCGGTATATCTGCGAACGGACAAGAAGAGGCGAAAATGGCTATGGGTCCTGGCTTACGGCGTGACCGATGAAAGCTTTGCCGTTAACCTTGCAAAGTTCAGGAAGGGCGACTGGGATATGTTCAGAACCATCACAGTGAACCAGACCGCCAATTTTGTATGGTTTGTCAGCACGGTATCCGGGGGGTTCGGGGGCCAGTTTATTCCCCAGGGTGCGTTTGGAATCGATTATGCACTGATTGCCATGTTTATTTGCCTTCTTTTATTTCAGATCCATGGCCCGATTTATGTCGTAACGGCCGTCGCAGCCGGATTGTCGGCGGTGGGATTTGCCCTGCTCCTGCCGGGGAATTCGTATATCATTCTTGCATCCATTTTGTCGGCGACACTGGGTCTTTTTATTAAAAAAAGGATCAACGCTAAATCGACAAACAGGCCGGATGACAAGTGACGGTGATGGACCCGGCATACATATACCTTTTACTGGGGATGGGGGTGGTAACCTATATCCCCCGTTGGCTGCCCCTTTTCTTTTTATCGGACCGCAAACTGCCGGACTGGTTTGTTGAATGGCTTGACCTGATACCGGCTGCAATCCTGAGCGCCCTTTTACTTCCGGAGCTTGTATTGAAAGGTTCACCCCGCCACCTGGATATCTTTACGCCTGAATTGCTGGTGGCAATTCCCACATTTGTTTTTGCATCGCTCACAAAATCCCTGGGCGGGACGGTTATTGTTGGAATGGCGCTGTTCTGGCTGACCGGCCAATTTACGTAACCGGTTTTTTACCCGCCTTTTTGGACCTCAGGACATCGGGAGCTTTTTCATCCCTTCGGGAGTCCGACTGGAGAAGAATGACCGACCCCATCACCAGGATTGCGCCTGCGATTTGCAACACATCCATGACCTCACCAAGAAAGAGATAAGATATAATGCCTGCTGAGATGGGCTCAAGGGTTGCGGTAATGCTGGCATGAGTGGAGCGGATCAAGTTAATGCCTTCAAGATACAGGCCGAAGGGAACCAGGGTTCCCATGACACCGATATAAAAAATAAACCCCCATTCCACTGCAGAATAATTCTTCATGAAAGCGGCAAAAGGGGGATGGGCAACATTCCAGGTCAATCCGGCAAAAAACAGAGCGTAGAATAACACCGTCCATGGTTCGTAGGTGCGCATTCCGTATTCTCCGTGAATGGAATACCACGCAAATCCCAGGGCGGACAGAAGACCGCTTATAATGCCCGCCAAGTTAAGGGCAAGGAGGTCCAGGTTGTATGCGCCCACCACCAGATAACACCCGGTGACTGCCCCCACCAGGGCAATGACTGTTTTATGCCTGAGCGTATCTTTCTGGAAGAAAATGGCATATAGGGTAATGAATACCGGGGCCAGATATTGAAGCAAAATAGCGGCAGCCACGTTTATCTTGCTGATGGCGAAAAGATAGGTAAACTGTACCGAAGCCATTCCGATGACCCCGAATACGATAAAGTAAGGGATATCTCTTCTGGAAACTAATAAAAGGCCCGGCGCCTTGACCCCCAGCCATAAACATAATAAAGATGCCGCCAGCGTGATTCTCAGCTGAACCAGTTCGTATGGCGACAGCCCGCTGTTAAATAAAAACTTGGCTGACGAGCCCGATACGGCCCATAGTAACGCAGCGGATATAACGAAAATGTATCCTTTTTTTTGATGTCCGGGTACGGCCCCTTTATCCACCGGTTATCGCCCTTTCTCCGATATTGCCGTATCTGTGGTAGGTGTGGCAGAGGCTTTGCTCCCGGAAGTAGTGCACGAGTTCTATGCGGCCGTTCATCACCACCTTCGCCCGCGCAATATAAAATCCTGTTTCGGCGGCGGCCTTCAGGATAGAGGGGGACACGCGGTCGGGGGCTGCAAAACGGAGCCTTTCCATATGGGGAAAATGGTCAATCACGTCCTGATCAGACTGGACGGAAACAGGCGCTCCAGCCGTCAATTTCCGGGCTTCATATCCGTTGAGAAATTGTACCACGGAATTATCCATGCGTTCCGGAATACTGATAAGCGGCTGACATCCGCTTATTAAAGCCGCGGCAATCCGTGCAAGAACGTCAAACAGCGAATCATCCGGGTGCAGGCGGACCATGATGTCGCGCACGGGTTTGTACCTCACGAGATTGTCCTGGCCCCGGAGATGGAAATAATCTTTTTCGCGGCCGAATTCCTCTTCCATCCAGAAATGGCAGCTTTCAACGGCGCACACCGTTTTTTCAATATCCTCCCGGCATTCTTTGAACGCTCCCCATCCAGCCATGCGCCGCCAGTCCCTTGCCAGGCTCAGTATGGGGGTATCCTTTTGAATGGCGGAAGTAAATGGCTGTCCTGTTTCTGTGAAATCCATAAACTGGGAGACATAATTGGGGCCTCCGGCCTTGATGCCGGCGCCGAGGGCTGATTTTTTCATACCGCCGAAAGGCTGCCGAAGAACAATGGCTCCGGTTGTCCCCCTGTTAATATAGAGGTTCCCCGCTTCGATGTCGGCTTTCCATAGATCGTGCTCCCGCTCATCCAGGCTTTCGATTCCTGATGTGAGGCCGTATCCTGTCCGGTTTACCAGACTAACGGCATGCTCCAGGTTGTCGGCGCACATGACGCCCAGAACCGGCCCGAAAAATTCCGTCATGTGGGTATATGACCCCGGCCGGACGCCCCACTTAATTCCCGGGGTCCACATATTGGGATTGCCGTCGATATTCAGGGGTTCCAAAAGCCATGATTCCCCTTCTTCCAGGCGGGTAAGACCCCTTAAAAGATCGCTCCCCGGCGGGTTGGCCAGTGGTCCCATTTTATTTTCAAACTCCCACGAAGACCCGGTTTTGAAGCTCTGGGCGGCATCTTTCAACTGTTCTTTAAAGGATGTATTTTCGTACACTTCCTTTTCAAGAATCAAAAGAGACGTGGCGGAGCATTTTTGACCGGTGTTGCCAAACGCCGAATAGACAACATTTTTGATTGCCTGGTCGCGGTCTGACATGGCGGTGACAATGGTGGCATTTTTCCCGCCGGTTTCCGCCGCAAGCGTCAGGTCAGGCCGTGTTTTGAGGATGGCAAGCCCGGTTTCCGTCCCCCCGGTAAGGATGACATAGTCAATATCCGGGTGGGTAATCAGGATATCGCCCGCCAGTGTTCCGGAGCAGGGCAGAAACTGAAGGACGTTTTTTGATATGCCTGCGTCCCAGAAGCATTGGCAAAGCTGCCACGCCGTCATGACCGCATCCGAGGATGGCTTGAAGACGACCGTGTTGCCCGCGGCAAGGCTTGCGATCATGCCGCCCGTGGGAATGGCAATGGGAAAGTTCCAGGGTGAGATGACGAGCCCCACCCCTTTCCCCTTGCATGTTATTCCGTCAAGCTTTTCAAAGATCTTGGCCGAGAACGGATAGTATTCCGCAAAGTCGACGGCTTCCGACACCTCGGTATCCGCTTCGGTAAACACCTTCCCCGTATCTGCGGCGGCCGCACCGATCAAGTCTCCCCTGGCATTCCGGAGGGCGCGGGCCACGCTGGAAAGAATGCGGTGCCGTTCTTTCAAACTTGTATTCCGCCAGCCGTCCGGATCTTCTTTTGCAACACCAAGCGCCCTGTTCAGGTCGCTTTCATTTGCCATCGCATAACGGTACACAAGGATCTTTTGCCGGAGCCTGGACGCATCCACGCATTCTTTTATATCCCGGTCCGTATAGATGTCTTCGCCCCCGGCTACGACGGGAATCTTTAGGGGCGTATCCCCCGGATTTTTTTTCCATTTATTTCGGATCCCCTCTGCCCATTTCCGGTTGGGAGCGAGGCACCAGTCCGTGTCCGGCTCATTTACAAAATAGTTTCGGGCAAACGTGCCGAGGGTTTCAGGAAAAGATTCGGTTAAGCGGTTTTGCGTCCGGTTGGGGCCCGCCGGCACGGTGTCCTTTATTTTACAGGAAGAAACAAATTGGTCCTGAAGAACCGCCCATTCTTGGGAGTCTGATTTCAAACTGGGAGAATATCTCAGAAAATTTTCTTCGGCGGTATTTTCATCAAGGCGCCGGATCAGATAGGCGATAGCGCTGATAAACTGCTCTTTTGTTGCAACCGGCGCATAAAGGACCATTTCTTCCCCGGTCTCCGCAAGGGATCGCCTTACATGGTCTGCCATGCCTTCCAGCATTTCGATACTGAAAAAACCGGCAACATTCCGCTCCTTTGCCACTTCATAGGCATAGGCAAGCTCAAACAGATTATGGGACGCAATACCCAGATGAACCGCCCGGATATGGTCCGGCTTCATTCCATAATCCACCATACGTTTGTAATTGGCATCCACATGGATTTTTCGATGGTAGGTGGCAAGGGGCCAGTTTTGAATTGCGGACTCCACCATTTCCATTTCCATGTTTGCGCCCTTCACAATACGGAGTTTCACCGGGCTTCCACCGTCTTCGATTCTCTTTATTGCCCACTCGGTTATTCGCTTCTGCATGGGAAAAGAGTCCGGAAGATATGCCTGAAGCACAATTCCGGCGGAATGGTGTTTAAATTCAGGCTCGTCCAGTGCTTGGCGAAATGCTTCCCATGTGATGTCAAGGTCCCTGTATTCCTCCATGTCCAGATTCACAAATTTCTCTGCGGACGCTTGGCCGGGACGGGCAAATTTATTTTGGGCGGCGGTTCGGAACAGCCGTGAGAGCCTCTCTTTTAGGACGCTGACGGAGTGGTCAAATGCAAGGGCGTGGATTTGGGAATAAATGGTGGATATTTTAACGGAGATATAGTCAATTTCCGGATGTTCAAGATCCTTGATATAAGTGGTGAGCCGCCTGCTGGCTTCTTCTTCTCCTAAAACGGCTTCACCCAGATGATTGATATTCATCCGTATGCCCTGTTTTTTCCGTTTCCTGAGGTGGGCATGCAATACATCCGGCTCCCCGGGAATAATGGCGCGGCTGCTGTCATGGCGCATTCTGTTTATCATCTTTGGAACGGAAAAGTTGGGAATATATCGCCCCACACTCAGAAACATCTGGACCAGCAGTTTTTCAACCGATGAAAAAAAATCAGGCACACCGTATTCACTCAAGAGGTTGTTTATCTGGTCTGCAACCCGATGGGAGTTCTCGGAGCGAAAGCTTTGGTCGATGAGTTTTGTAAGGACAATTTTATCCATGGGGTGGGTCAAAAGGCGCATCATCTGCTCCTGTATGCCTTTTTCTTCGTGGGTCAGGAGGTGATTTGCCCTTTCCTGCCATTGTTTTGCCAGAACAACCGCCTGTTGGATCCGTTTTTCATCGGTGCGGGTTCCCATGGTGTCACCTCCGGTAAATGACGGTCAAAATGTGTCAGTGTCAAAAAGACGACAATAGTCGGGTAGGGAAATACCTGAGACCTATTCTCCCAAATAAGCCTTTCTGATTTCCGGATTTTTCAGTAATTCGCCGGCATTGTCCTCCATGATAATGTTTCCGGTCTCCAATACGTATCCTCGGCTCGCGGACTGCAGGGCAATATTGGCATTTTGTTCGACCAGGAGTATGGTCGTCTTGTCCACCTGGTTGACTTCTTTTATGATATTAAATATTTTTTGAACGATTAAAGGCGCAAGTCCCAGAGACGGTTCATCCAAAAGAAGCAGTTTCGGTTTGCTCATCAAGGATCGAGCAATGGCCAGCATCTGCTGCTCTCCACCGGAAAGAGTTCCCCCCAATTGTTTCCGCCGGTCTTTCAATACCGGAAAAAGGTCAAACACGTGCTCCATATCCTTTGCAACGGACGCCTGGTCTTTTCGAAAGAACGCCCCCATTTCCAGATTGTCCTCCACTTTTAACCGGGGAAATATCCGCCGGCCTTCCGGCACTTGACATAAACCCATTGGGGCCAATGTGTCCGGCTCCTTGCCGTGGATGGGCAGCCCATTATAAAAAATCTCGCCTGATTTTAAGGGAACAATTCCGCAGATGGTCATCAGCGTAGTGGATTTTCCGGCTCCGTTGGCACCGATTATGGTGACAATTTCACCCGGAAATACGGTCAGAGAAATTCCTTTAAGGGCGTCTATTTTTCCATAGCTTGACGATACACTTTTTAATTCAAGGATCGGCCGGTCCGACATTTACCCCTCCCGCTCCTCTGATCTGCTGCCGAAACGCTTGGCGGGAATCAATCCCTTGGGCCGGAACAGCATCATCAGGGTCATTGCCGCACCAAAGGCCAGCATGCGATAGAGTTCCACTTCCCGGAACACCTCCGGCAGGACGATAAGCGCCATGGCCCCTAAAATTATCCCCGGTATGGACCCCATGCCGCCAAGAACAACCATGGACAGTACCATAGCGGATTCAATAAACGTAAAGCTTTCCGGACTCACGAAGCGCATTCGGGCGGCAAAAAATGCACCGGCCAGGCCTCCGAAAACAGCACCCATGGCGTAGGCGAGAAGCTTCAGTCTGAATATGTTGACGCCCATTAATTCGGCAACGGTTTCATCCTCGCGAATTGCTTCCCACGCGCGGCCGATTCTTGAGAAGTTTAGGCGGTGAACAGCAATGATGGTGAAAATGCATAAAAACAAAACAACAAAATACAGGTAATGAAGTTTCTTCAAGTAGATATGTTCAAAGCTGAGCCCCCCTGACAACTGCGGCAGATAAATCCCGGGGGCATTGATGCCCAGAATTCCATTGGGTCCGTTGGTGAGGGACATCCAGTTATTTAAAATAATTCGAACGATTTCTCCGAAGCCGAGTGTCACTATGGCAAGGTAGTCCCCCCGCATCCTGAGGGTGGGATAACCGATAATACATCCGGAAATGGCTGCAAAAAAGGCGGCAACCGGCAGTGCCAGCCAGAAGGAGAGCTGGTAGTGAATGCTCAACAGTGCATAGGAGTATGCCCCGACACCATAGAATGCGATGTAGCCGAGATCCAGCATTCCAGCAAGGCCGATGACGATGTTCAGGCCCAGCCCCAGGCAGATATAGACGAGGACGTTAATTGCCACGTCCTGGGCATAGCGGCCGGTAAAAAAAGGGAAGCAAAATGCGGCAATAAAGACCAGCATGATAAGGGCGGGTCTGGGGATGGCATCGCTTGCACTTTTCAGTTTAAGTCCGACATCGGACAGAGGAGCACTGACACGTTTAAGGGCCCGGGTACGATACCCGAAATAGAGCACGAGCAGGCAAAAGGTTGCTGCCGCCACCCACATCCAGACCGTCAGGGCCTTTCCAAAATCAATGGTGCCGTCTTCCAGGATGCCCAAAAGCGGCCACAACAACACCATGAACCAGACCAGTGCGAAAATGTATTTTTTCCATATCTGTTTAGACGCGGGTATCATCGACATTCTCACCCATGATGCCTGTCGGCATGAAATAGAGCACACCGATCAGAATGATAAATGCAAACACATCTTTGTATTGTCCGGAAATATATCCGGCTCCGAAAATTTCCACCATGCCGATGATCAGTCCGCCGATCATGGCGCCGGTAACATTGCCGATCCCTCCCAGGACAGCGGCTGCAAAAGCCTTGATACCGGGGACAAACCCCATATCGTAACGCACCGATCCATAGTAAAGTCCCACCATGATACCGGCGGCGGCGGCCATGCCGGCACCAAGGGCAAACGTGATGCTGATAATTCGATTACTGCTGATACCCAGTAGTGATGTCATTATCTTATCCTGGGCAGTGGCCCTCATGGCTTTTCCGATCCGGGTTTTATAGACGAGAATGTTCAAAAGGATCAACAGGACGATGGTGACCCCCAGGATAATAATTTGAAGATAACTGACGACGATATTGCCAAACTCAAAGCCTCCCTGGGAATAGATGGACGGGTAAGGCTTATCAAATACACCCTGGGTCAGCATCAGTCCGTTTTGAAGAAAAATGGACATGCCCAGGGCGGAGAGAAGAACGGCAAGCCGGGATGCATGGCGAAGCGGTTTATACGCCACTTTTTCCACAGCCATGGCAAGCATGGCGCAATAGAGCATGGCCAGAAGCAGCGAACCCCCCAGGCATAACCAGGGGTGAGTGGTGATAAATCCCCGGGAGGCCAAAAAACTTAACAGGATCACGCCCATATAGCCTCCGGCGGCAAAGAACTCGCCATGGGCGAAATTGATCAACTGAATAATGCCGTAAACCATGGTATATCCGAGGGCGATGAGGGCATAGATACCCCCTAAAGTAATACCGTTTATAAACTGCTGGATAAAAAATTCCATTGTTTTCCTGTCGTCTTGAACAAGCGCCCGGGTGGTGAGGGCAGGGCGCTTGTTCGACTATAGTCTAGTACAGCTTACCGGTTTCCGGGTTCCAAAACGGAAGAAATTCATCACCTTTGACAACCTGAACGATGTAGTTGGATGTTGAATCGCCGTTTTCAAAAAATTTAATTTGTTTGGAAGCGCCTTCCATATCCATTTTCATGATTTCAGCTTTAATCTCGGCCGGATCCGTTGATTTCGCCTTTTTAATGGCTGTCAGAAGAACATAGGCGCTGTCATAGGCATAGGCAGAATAAGCACCGGGTTCACCAAACATGGCCTTGTATTTTTCATGGTATTTTTTATACGAAGGCTTGCTCTTGTCCACATAGCCGAAGGTGAAGTATACGCCCTGGGCCGCCTCTTTTGCAATGGTGATAAACTGGGGGTGGTATACCGCATCCTGGGACAGGATGGGGCATTTCAGTCCAAATCGTTTTGCCTGGATGGCCATGATACTTCCGGAGGAAGAGTTCTGAAGGCTCATGTAAAACAGATCCGGGTCGGCGGTTTTTATTTTGGTCAGCACCGCCGAAAAATCCTTGTCCCCCTGGTTGACATGGTCGTGGTTCAGAACTTTTACACCAATCTCATTGCATTGTTTGGCAACATTCTCAGCGAGTCCCTGGGAATAAGTGGTTTTGTCGTCAACAATATAGACGGTTTTTGCTTTCAGGTAATTTTTAATAAATTTCCCGGCGGAGATGGACTGGTCATCGTCTCTTCCGCACATTCTGAACATATAAGGAAGCCCCCTTTCCGTTACTTTTTCATTGGTGGAAGCCGGTGTAATCATGGGGATGTCTTCCTCGCTCAAGGTTTCGGATGCCGGAATTGTAGAGGATGAACAATAGGCTCCGACAACACCCACGACTTCCAGGTTAATCAGTTTGTTGGCTGCGGCCACGGCCTGCCTGGGATCACATGCCGTATCTTGGGAGTAAATTTCAATTTTATCATACCCCGGAATCCCGCCTTCTTCCTCAATAATCGCCACCGCGGTTTTTGCTCCTTTGGCAATGTCATTTCCGTCTGCGGCATAGGGGCCGGTTAACGGGCTCATGGTTCCGATCTTAAGTGTTTTCGCTGCGGCGGGCATCACCAGCAGAGAAACAGACATAATCGCAATTGCAACGCATAACCAAGTTTTTTTCATCATGTACCTCCTTATACAGTTTGTGTTTGTTCAACAGGCTGTCCCAAATAGGCCTCGATAACTTTTGGATTTTTTTGAATCTCTTCGGGTTTGCCTTCGGCAATTTTTACTCCGTGGTCGATGACCACGATTCGCTGACAAACGCCCATGACCACTTTCATGTCGTGCTCAACCAAGAGAATATTAATGCCCAGCTCGGATATTCTGGCAATATCCTTCATCAACGCATTGCTTTCCGCCGGATTCATGCCGGCGGCCGGTTCATCAAGAAGCAGAATTTTCGGCTGAGAAGCCAGGGCGCGGGAGATTTCCAGCCGTCGCTGAAGGCCGTAGGGCAGGTTCTGGGCAACCGTATCCGAGTAGTGTTTCAGGCCCATAAATGCCAACGCATCCATTGCTTTCGTTCGGATATGCGCTTCTTCTTTCTTTTGATGACCGGTATGGAAAATCGCCCCGAACACACCGGCTTGTGAACGGCAATGAAGCGCCACCATTGCGTTTTCAACGGCAGTCATATTGGAAAACAGCCGGATATTCTGAAAGGTCCGGGCGATGCCCATTTTAAGAATCCTGTACGGCCGTTTTCCGAGGACGCTTTTCCCCATTAACAGGACATCTCCTCCCGATGTATTGTATACGCCGGTAATTACATTGAATATGGTTGTTTTGCCGGCGCCGTTGGGTCCTATGAGCCCAACGATTTCACCGCTGCCCAGTTCAAATGATACGTCGGACAATGCCAGGAGTCCCCCGAACCTGACACTGATGTTATGTAACGCCAGTTGTGACATAGATTAATATATTAGGCCAGCGGGTTCACAGGGGAAGCCATGTGCCTATTTTTTTCTCCAAAGCCTTTTTATAAATTAACGGCGCAACAGCCATATCTTCCAGGGCCAGGCCAAGATTCGCGGCCATGGTGATTTCTTCCGGTGTTTCCCGCCCTTTTTTTATTCCCGCCACCAACTCTCCCAGGTCAGCGTGTACAGGCGGAATGGTTTTAAAATAGCCGTTTGCCTGATATTGCCGGAGTTGAGCCGTATCATCCGTACAGAACTTGGAGGATTCCGCCATGGCAAGCGGATGCCAGTAGGAGTCAAAATCCACCAGAGAAGCAAATGCGCCGTTATCCAGCCAGCCGGCTTCTATGGTGGCATGGGGTGTTTTCATGATCGGCCCCGAAGTTACAACAATATGGCAGCCGGTGACGGCTTGCCGGGGCGAGTCGACGATAACCGCCTCAATGCCGAAGCGTCCGGAAATGGTGTCGGCATAATCCCTGGCGGCAGATTCATTGATATCATATGCAACCACTTTTTTTACCGGAAAAAGGACTCGAAGCGCCTCGAGATTGCTGTAACCCTGAACACCGCAGCCAAGAATCCCGATAATGGACGATTCCGGCCGGGCCAGGTACCGTGCGGAAACTGCCGTGGCGGCGCCTGTTCGCATTGCCGTAATCCATACGCAATCCATGACGGAGACGGGCAGACCGGTTTCAACATCGTTTAATATCAGCAGTCCGTTGATATAGGGAAGATTCTTTTTGTGGTTATCCGGGAAACCGCTCACCCATTTTACGCCGGACGACGCCATCGCCGGTATGTAAGCGGGCATGGCGTGAATGAAATTGTCTCCGCCGCCCGGGTGAACCCCGGGTTTGGGCGGCATCTCGGTGCGGCCGTTTCCTTTTTCCCTGAAGGCGTTATCGAGGGTGTCGATGATCTCGGCCATGGTCAGGCCCGATGACATCACATCCTGTCTGGAAAGATAGAGCAATTCGTTATTAATCATATTTTTTTTAATAACTTGAACCGGTTTAAAAGTGACGGATCATCATAGGTAAAACCAGGGCGGTATGTCAATGGAATTATCAGGAAATTGACCGGCGGGTTAAAGCGTTTGGTTCCGTCCCTTTTTCCGATTCGTTTTAATCACGTCCCACAGGGTGATGGTGCCAAGGGTGTCATAGATTTTTTTTGTCAGTTTTTTCCAGATATCCCGCGTAAAGCAGGTATCCGTCCTGTCACATACATCCGGGTTTTTCAGGCAGGGGGCCAGGCTGGTTTCATTTTCGAGAAGCATCACTATGTCGCCGATGGTAATATCTGCCGACGGTTTTGCCAGCATGTGCCCGCCTTTAGGGCCGCGGACACTTCTGATGAGACTTGCTTTTTTTAAAGGTATGATCAACTGCTCCAGGTACTTGACGGAGATATCCTGACGCTTTGCTATGTCGTTGATGCGCACCGGACCCTGATCATAGTGCAGGGCAAGGTCGACCATCAACCGCGTTCCATAACGGCTGCGGGTGGACAGCTGCATAATAACTCCCTAGTACCTGATAAATGGCACCTGAAAAAATCGCGGGTTGCGTTTGTTTCCTATTTTAAAGGACTGACAGTATATGTCTCACGCATGGAGAAATTCAACGTGCTGCTTACTTTTCCAGCCAGCGCTGTTTGAAGATCGTTTATAATATCACATTTTTCCGAGCAATCAGGAAGCATGTCAGATGATTTGCATTTTTTACATGGACTTTCCATTAAGTTGCCGATGGTGAAGTCGAAGCTGATCTTTCCCGGATTCTGCTTTTCCATGGTCGTATCCTCCAGTGGGTGAAGGTGATATTATACTATACTAAATTAATCTATATAATACTAAAATATATAGATAACTAATATATTAAATTAAACTATATAATAACAAACTATATTAAATTAAACTATACTAAAAAATTCTATACTGAATAACTATAGAAAGGTCAAGAAAAAAAACATAATCAGGGTATTATCCCAAATCCCCCTTTCCATGATCCTCTTGCAAAAAGATACGAGTATATATACATAAGTTGAGTTAAAACGCACTAACCCGTGTTTCATGGTGCTTTTCAGAAACCAGTAAAAGGGCAGGCGCATGAAAAAAGTGTTAACCATAACAGGTGTGGTGATTGTATTTTTTATCATTTTGCTCATGGTCGGTGTTTCAAATGTCGGTCCCTTGATTAAAAAAGCCGTCAATACGGCGGGGCCCTACATAACCAAAACCGCAGTGACCCTCGAGGATGTCAGTGTATCCATTTTTTCAGGTGAAGCCACGGTTGAGGGGTTTACCCTGGGTAATCCGGACGGGTTTAATTCACCGGTTGCCATGAAGGTCGGCACGGTGAGTGTTGATCTTGATGAAGAATCCGTTACGGATAACCCCATTATCATCCATAAAATTGAAATCATTCAGCCTGACATCACCTATGAAAAAAAAAGGGGAACCGATAACTTCGAGGTGATTCTTTCCAATATTGCGAAAGCAGTACAGTCAGAGCAGGGCGGAAAGCGAACGGCAGCGAAGAAAGCGGGCCAAAAACCGGCCAAAACACTCTTGATCAACCATGTGATTGTGAAAGACGGAACAGTAAATCTTGTGGTGGATTTTATGGGCGGGGGAGCCGTCAGCGCATCGCTTCCGGACATTCACCTTACCGGCATCGGGAAGGGAAAAAAAGGGGTCACACCGGCCGAAGCGTTTGAAATCATCTTTGAATCCATTTATAGCGGGATAAGCGCCGAGTCGGTTACCGGGGTGTTGACTAATGGCCTTAACCGGCTTGGTGATTTAAAGAACATTCACGACGAAGGCGGGGATGCGGCCGGAAAAGCGCTGGAAACCGTAACCTCAACCCTCGAGTCCGCTGCGGATGGGTTAAGTGATTTTTTCAATTCCGAATGACCGCTGCGCTCCATTGTCGCCGGTGAGCTTCCTGTTCTAAACAAAAAGGTATTGACAATAGCAATACTAATAGTTATACTTTCGGTAATAACCGGAGGGGCCCAAAATGCCGAATGTAAAAACAGCCATATCAATTGAAAAACCTGTTTTTGAACAGATGGACATTCTTGCAAAAAATTTAAATATGTCAAGAAGTCGGCTTTTTACGATGGCTGCCAGGGAATTCATCCAGCGCCATACCAATATTGAGCTTCTCAAACTGATTAATGAGGCATACGAAGATTCAATTGAAGCCGAACCAATGGTCACCATCATGCACCCAAATCACTATAGAATGGTAAAAGACCAATGGTAATTAACCAGGGGGATATTTTTTGGATAGATTTCAGACCCCCTGATGGATCAGGGCCCGGATATCGGCATCCCCACCTTGTCATTCAGAACAATCTCTTTAATCGCAGCCGAATCAATACGGTTGTTGTTTGCACCCTTACGTCCAATATGAAAAGAGCCACTGCACCTGGTAACGTCGCCTTAAAGAAGGGCGAAGCGAATTTGCCCAAGAAAAGCGTCGTAAATCTTTCACAAATTTTTACAGTGAATAAAAACGATTTGTCAGAGAAAATAGGCACGTTGTCAAACGATCGTATCTACCATGTTCTGCGGGGAATTAAACTGATTACTGAGCCCAGAGAGGTTGATTGAAATAAAGCGGCAGCATCCAACATTTTTTTCAGCGGGCTCATTTCATTCACCGCTGAGAAACGCGTTAAAGAAAGGATTCGTGGTAAGTTTCAGCCATGAAAAAACCTGAATTGTTATGCATCGGCCATCGAGGCGCGATGGGACACGCGCCGGAGAACACCTTGAGCTCGGTTCATAAGGCGCTTGAGCTGGGGGCGCCGTGTATTGAGGTGGACGTGTACAGTGTCGACGGTCACCTGATGGTTTTTCACGATGATCGCCTGGAGAGAACCACCAATGGCGAGGGGTATTTGAGGGAGCAATCGCTTGAATATCTCCGCTCCCTGGATGCCGGCGATGGTCAATGTATTCCCACCCTTGAGGAGGTCTGCGAAGCGCTTTACTCCAGTGCCTGCATCAACATCGAACTGAAGGGGCCGGACACGGCCGGGCCTGTTGCGGAGTTTATATCGGAACTCCTTCGGAGGGGGTGGAATAAGGACGCGATTCTCATATCTTCGTTTGATCACCGCCGGCTGGCTGAAACGAAACGGTTAAATGGAGACATCAAGACGGGGGCCCTGATCTGCGGTCTTCCCATCGATGATTCAAGGTTTGCCGAAGACCTGGGCTCTTTTTCAGTTCACCCCTCCTTGGAATTTGTGGACCAACGGTTTGTTGATGATGCGCATAAAAGGGGCTTGAGGGTTTACGTTTACACGGTAAATCATCCGGAGGACATACGCCGGGTCCACAGACTCGGAGTGGACGGCGTTTTTACGAACTATCCTGAAAGAGTGCTCGGTAGCTATTCGCAGGGGAACATGAATAAAAAATGGAGTTGACGGGACCGTTCGCTGGCTACCCGCAATGGTAGTCGGCTTATACAGACCATGGTTTAGCGGATTAGCGCTCACGAACCACAAAAATTGATCGTTTGACAATCACCTTGCCCAAATCCTCGAAGGTCAGGCAGATATTTCCGTAGAGGGGAGAGCCAAGATAGATGTACCGGTCGTCATAGGCGCGATAGACAGTGAAGTGGGAGTATCCGTTAATTTTAACAGGGATGATGGTCGTATCCTTAATACTGTCGAAATCATCTTTTTTCAACTGCTCGTAAGAAACATGACCGCTGATCGTGTATCCCGTTCCATTGTATCCGATGGTCGAAAGGAAACGTTTCATATCATAAAAAGAAAAGGCGGCCCGTTTAATGATGGATTTTCTGTCACCATAAGTTAATAAACCGGTGATGACATCCATTTCATTGACGTCCACATTGAACGAATGTTTTAAAATACTGGCGAGTGCGGCTGACCCGCAACTCCTATCATCTTTGCAGGGGATAAGTCTGTCAGTTGAAATGTTCCGGGGAGGGGTGACGTTTCCCAAGCGGTTTCCTTTGGGGTTGATTCGTTCATAATGACGGGTGTCCATCAACAAGTTGGAATCGGGGTCTATTTTAGGCTTGCTGCTGGCGATGCTTATTCCGGAAAAGGCCATCAGGAATAAAGCAATGGTCAGAAGGCTCGTTTTTAAAAGAAAATTACTTTTTAGAACTATCGACATTCGTTTTCCACCTCGCAATACAATAAATGGCACAACCATTAAGATGATATGTTTTTTATACCCAGTTTCCATTATATTTTCAATTGAAAATCCAATGACGACCTGTCAGTATGAATATTGTCATGAAGGATGCGATACATACGAGTAGCGGGTTTCTTCCCACAACCCCGAAAGAAATTGAGGCCCTCGGATGGGAAAGACCCGATATTATTCTGGTCAGCGGAGACACCTACATCGACAGTCCGTATATTGGGATAGCGGTAATCGGCAAAGTTCTTTTAAACGCCGGATTTAAAACCGCAGTCATTGCACAGCCCGATGTCAATTCCGACGTGGATATTAAACGCCTCGGGGAACCCGGACTGTTCTGGGGTGTGACCGCCGGGTCCGTTGACTCCCTTGTGGCAAACTATACGGCTCTTAAAAAAAGAAGAAAACAGGACGATTACACGCCGGGCGGCGTCAACAACCGACGGCCGGACAGGGCGGTTATCCGGTACACCAATCTGATCAGAAAATATTGTAAGGGTACGGTTCCCATTGTGCTGGGCGGGATTGAAGCAAGCCTCAGAAGAATATGCCATTATGATTTCTGGTCAGACCGCATTCGAAAATCCATACTGTTTGATGCAAAGGCGGACATCCTGGTTTACGGGATGGGAGAAAAAGCGACGGTTCGTCTGGCGCAAGCCTTGGAGAACCATGAGCCGGTTCATGACATAAGGGGGATCTGTTATATATCGACGGATAAAAAGAAGGGCTTTATCGAACTTCCCTCCTATGATGAGGTGAAAGCCGACAAAGATAAATTTATCGACATGTTTACCGCCTTTTATCAGAACAATGACCCGGCCGCGGCAACGGGACTTTTCCAGAAACAGGACTCACGGTATCTGATTCAGAACCCCCCGTCGGAAGACCTTGACGGAAAAGCCCTTGATGACATCCATGACCTCACATATGCAAGAGATCTTCATCCGTACTATAAGAAAGCGGGGGGTGTCCGCGCCCTCGATACCATAAGGTTTTCCATTCCTTCACACCGGGGGTGTTACGGAGAATGCAACTTTTGTTCGATTTCCGTGCACCAGGGCAGGACCGTAAAGTGGCGGAGCGAAGCATCCATCATTAAAGAGGCAAAGACTATTTCAGGGCTCCCCGATTTCAAAGGTACGATAACGGATGTGGGGGGGGCCACTGCCAATATGTATGGCTTTGAGTGCAAACGAAAACTGAAAAAAGGGAGCTGCAGGGATAAGCGCTGCATTTATCCGTCAGTCTGCAAAAGCCTTCAGCCCGACCACTCGCCCCTTGTCCGTCTTTTAAAAAAAATAAACCGCATCAAGGGGATACGCCATGTGTTCACCGCGTCGGGTATCCGGCATGACCTTATTTTTTCAGATAAGCAAGCGGGTGATGCATACATTAAACAGGTTGTCGGCCACCATGTTTCCGGTCAGTTGAAGCTGGCGCCCGAGCACACCGATCCTCGAATTCTTGAACTCATGGGTAAACCCGGCAATACCCACCTGCTGAATTTTAAAAAGAAGTTTGACGCGTATTCCAAAAAGGCGGGGAAAAAGCAGTTTCTGACCTATTATTTTATTGCCGCCCACCCCGGATGCTCTGATCATGATATGAAACAACTGAAAGCGTTTACCCGGCAAAAACTGAACCTCAACCCGGAGCAGGTTCAGATTTTTACACCCACGCCTTCAACATATTCGTCCCTCATGTATTATACCGGCCGAAACCCGTTTACAGGAAAGCGCATATTCGTGGAAAAGGACGGGAAAAAGCGCAGCCGACAGAAAGAGATTCTTATTGATAAAAAAGGGAGGTATTAATTTATTTAAATTTGGTGCGAAGTGCCTGCCGCTCTTTACACTATTGCATAATTCATTACATTTGATATCGTGATTAAAAATCGCGTTATTTCATCCAATTCGAGAAGTCTAAATAGGTGCGCAGTGGTTACCACTTCGATACCATCATTGAATGTTGATTGCTCCAACGGAGCATGTCATAACAGCATGGGGTGGAGCGAAGCGAAACCCTATGTTAATCGGTATTATTTTTGTTCGCACTCTGAAAGAGTGCCTCATGTAAAAAAAATGAAGCGCTCCTTCAGAGCACAATTTTCTGTGCATTCCTTTTCCCAGGGTTGACACCCCGGGCTATTAAAAATTCCCCTTTCAGGGGATAGCTTGCATTCGACTAATTCATAATATAAAAAAAGATACGATAAAAGCTTTAAATTTTAATTGAGAGCTAATCCGGTTTGCTTTCAGAATAAATAATATTCAACGCTTTATTGCTTTCCTCGAATCCTGTCCGGCAGAACTCACCGAGAAATCCTCTGATCTCTTCAAGGTAAGCCAGCTTGTCGCCGTTATTCCCGTGCACCAGGCAGTCTTCTCCTTCACGAAGCGCAGAATTGAAAATGGCCAGCGCATCTTTCATATAGTCGTTTTTCCCAATCAGGTTGGCGTACAGGCCAAGGTCCTGTGAAAACAGGCGGCCTAATAGGTCCATGTTCAGCTTGAAGATGGGCGTTGAGCAGGAGCTGACTTTTTCCGGTGTTATGCCCAGCTTTTGCAGGGTTTTCCCCATGCATATGGTGAGGAGATGAGTCAGGCCCTGAACCACGGCCATATGCCGATCATGGTCCACGGGGTCCATCCGGGTCACTTCCGCACCGTTATTTTTTAAAAGATCTTCCAGCCACCTGACCCAGTGGCTGTCATTTACCGGGCAGATCACGACATTTCTGCCACTTATGGATTCCGTAAACGGTCCGAACATGGGATGGGTTCCGATTACCGCGGCACGGGTGGATTCCGCCATCTTGGAGACGATTTTCTCCTTTAAGGAGCAGAAATCCATCAGCAACTGTTGGTCGGTCAGAAGAGGCCCCGCCTCTTCGGCAATTCGAACCGCCGCCTCCAGCGGCGTGCTGATAATGACCACATCACATGTGTCGATTATGTTTTTCGTGGTGATTTCCGTTTTACGTCCGGAAACTAGAACGTTATGCCCTGATTCTGTAAAAAATGTGTCAAACCATCGGCCCATACTTCCGGTGCCGCCGATGATTCCTATGGTGTATCGTTTCATGATATGGCCCTCTGTCGAAGCATATGGTCTGAAAGAACAATGTTGACCATTGCTTCACAGACGACGTTTATACGTGGTATGGCGGATATGTCATGGCGGCCTTTTGTGGATATGGTGGCCGGGCTATTTGATGTGTCTATGGTGTTTTGGGTTCTTGTAATGGAAGGGATGGGTTTCACGGCAACCCGCATGACAAGCTCATCACCGGTTGATATGCCGGCAAGGATGCCGCCGGCGTTGTTGGTTTCAAACCCATCGGGGATAATAGGGTCATTGTTTTCGGAACCCAGTAGACCGGAAGCAGAGAACCCGGCACCGATCTCAACACCTTTTACCGCCCCGATGCTCATCAGCGCTTTGGCAAGATCAGCATCCAGTTTATCAAAGACCGGATCTCCAAGTCCCGGCGGCACGCCATTGGCCCGTATGTCTACAACTCCTCCGAGGGAGTCGCCTTTTTTCCTGGTTTCGGAAACCAGGCGCTCCATTTGCAGGGATGCGTCGCGGTCAGGGCAGAGATAAGGGTCGGTTTCCGCCCGGTCCGGATCAATAGTTTCGGCCTTGATATTCCCGAGCTGAATGGTAAGCGCCGTGACGCGGATATTATGTTGGCTGAGAAATGCCCCGGCGGCTGCCCCGGCGGCCACCCGTGCGGCCGTCTCGCGGGCGGATGCCCGCCCGCCCCCGCGCCAGTCCCGTATCCCGTATTTTGCCTGATAGGTGATGTCTCCATGCCCGGGCCGGTATAGATCCTTGTAGGGTTCATATGCCGAGGAATCCGCATCTTTATTATGAACCATGATAAAAACCGGGGTGCCGGTAGTTTGTCCTTCAAACACGCCGGACATAATGACGGCTTGATCCGGCTCTTTTCTTGTTGTGCCGGCTTTCGAACGTCCGGGCCGTCGTCGATCCATCATGGTTTGAATAATGGCATCATCAAGTAAAATCCCCGGCGGCAGGCCGTCGATGACAACGCCCACGCCTTTTCCGTGGGATTCTCCCCATGTTGTGACTTTCAGGGCTGATCCTATGGTATTTCCCGGCATAATAGCTCCTTGATAATTATATCACGTATCTCGGTTATGTCTCTATTGTCCGTATCCACGGCAAAGTCCATGGCCTGTTCATACAGCGGCGCTCTTTGCCTGAGGACGTCTTCAATTTCATCGTACAGGCCTTTTTTTGTGAGGGACGGCCGCTGCGCCTCGGTCTTTCCGTCGCCTGCCATGCGGTTGTGGATGGTTTCGGGCGTTGCTTTCAGCCAGATGACGACGCCCGTCTTCTTCATGCAGGTCACATTATCGTTATTTAAAATAGCGCCGCCGCCGGTTGACACAACAACTCCATCCATCCGGCTGATTCGCTCCATGGTCGCTTTTTCCATTTCCCGGAACACGTCCCATCCGTTGAGAGCCACTATTTCTGAAACAGGACTCCCGGCGTCTTCAACCAGCATGTCATCGCTGTCCACTGCGTCCCGGTTCAGGTGCTCCGCCAAGAGGGCGGCAATGGATGTTTTTCCGGTACATCTGTATCCGGTTAGATAAATATTCATTATGCATACAACCCTTCAAACACATCCCAGAAATTGGGGAAAGACTTTGCAACGCAATGTTCATCCATTATATGTACACCGGAAACGACAAGTCCGGCAACCGCAAAACTCATGGCTATCCGGTGGTCGTTATAGGTATGTATTTCTGCGCCATGGGGGGCGCCCCCTTTAATGTCAAGGCCGGTATCGTGAACCGTTGCTTCAATCCCCATTTTTTTCAATTCAAGGGCGACACTCCCCAGCCGATCACTCTCCTTTTCCTTAAGATGGGCCACATTTTTTATTCGTGTTGTTCCTTCTGCAAACGACGCCACAACGGCAAGGGTGGGAACGATATCAGGCATATCCGACATATCCACGGTCACGGCGCGAAGCGGTCTTCCGGTAACGGCAATGCCGTCTTCCCCGTGTTCAACCTCGCATCCCATTTTTTCCAGAACATCCACAAACCGGACATCTCCCTGCCTTGAATTCCTTGAAATATGGCCGACGTTAATCCTTTTTTGGGTGACCGCCGCCATGGCCCAGAAATAACCGGCCTGTGAACAGTCAGGCTCCACCGTATAGACGCCATGTTTGTAAGTGCGGTTTCCGGGAACCTGAAAGTAGGTATACCCGTCGCGGCTCACCTGTATTCCCAGCTGCTCCACGATATCAACCGTCATATCAATGTAGGGCTTTGAAACGGGGCCGTGGGTAACATGGATGTCAAGTCCCTTTTCCGTGTAGGGTGCAATTAAAAGAAGGGACGAGAGATACTGGCTGCTGGTCTCGCAGTTGATTGATACATGACCCCCGATGATCCTGGAGCCGGTGACATCAACAGGCGGACACCCGTTGTTGTTTTGCGACCTTGCAGGGACGTTTATCATCGCCAGAGCATCCATCAAATCCTGAATGGGGCGTTCGTGCATTCTGTCTGTGCCGCACAGCGTGTAGGTGCCGTTTCCGATGGCTGCCACCCCGGTCAAGAGGCGCATGGATGTTCCTGAATTTCCAAGAAAAATAGGGTCGTCTGAGGGCGCAAGCACCCCTCCGGTTCCCTCCACCCGGAGTCCGTCACCGGTTTCTTTTGTTTCCACTCCCATCCGGTTTAGCGCCCCAAGGGTCAGCAGCGTGTCTTCACTTTTCAGCATATTTTTGATGAGACACCGGCCGTCAGACAATGCCGAGGCAATAAGAAGTCGATGGGTATAGCTCTTGGATCCGGGCATGGTTACCGTTGTATCTTTTATTTCACCTGTTCGAATTGTTTTCATGATTGTCTCTCTTCAGTGCAGTGATTCCAGAACCGTCTGTCTCATCAGTTCTAAAGGGGCGTCTTTTCCCGTCCACAATTCAAATTGGGCCACACCCTGAAAGACAAACATGGATATACCGTCTATGGTGGTACATCCGATTTTTTCCGCCTCTGTTAACAGCTTTGTCCTTAAGGGGTTATAGATAATGTCCATGACAACGGCGCCCGGTTTCAGGTCTTCCGGAGATACCGGCATATTGTCTGTATCCGGGGTCATGCCGACGGGTGTGGTATTCACCAGTATCTGGTAGTCGAGTGTATTAACGTCGGAAAGGGGATGGTAGTTGACACCAAGGTCAGCGGCAAGCCGTTCCCCTTCGTCCTGAAGAATATTTACAATACTCAGGTTTCCGCCTTGGGATAAAATACCATAGCCTACGGCCCTTGCCGCGCCGCCCGCTCCGATCATGACAACGTCTTTGTTTTTAATTGAAGTTTTTTCCTCGAGGGCGTTAATTGCTCCGATGTAATCCGTGTTTGAACCGATAAGCCGTCCATTATCATTTAACACTGTGTTCACCGCACCGATTTTTTGAGCGGTGTCATCAATTTCATCAAGAAAATCCATGATGGTCACTTTATGGGGGATGGTTACGCTAAAGCCCTTGATTCCGAGCGCTTTTAGGCCGTCTATGGTATCCCGGCCCAGACTGGCAATGGGAAAGGCCAGGTATGTCCCATTATACCCGGTAGACCTGAAAGCCGTGTTGTGCATTATAGGACTCAGGCTATGTGACACCGGGTTTCCGATTAGGCCGAACAGCACGGTTTTTGCGTCCACGGGAGCTCCTTTTTATCGCTACTATTGCCTTGCCTTTGGGTACGATCCCAACACCCTCAGGAACAGGCAGATCTTTTTCATGTTTTCAATTGTTTTATTTACGACGGCGTCATCCATGTGGCCTTCTAAATCCACAAAGAAAAAATAGCTCCAGTTTTCATGTTTTGCGGGTCGGGATTCCAACTTAAGCATATTGATGCCGGTTTCTGCAATGGGTTCAAGAACCTTGTAAAGAGCACCGGGAACATGGGGCGCAGAGAACATGATGGATGTTTTATCCTCACCGGTGTTGGTCACCGGGTTTTTCCCGATCACAAGAAAGCGTGTGGTGTTTCTGGCCTGGTCTTCTATCTTTGATGCAACCACTTGAAGGTTGTAGAGTTCGGCCGCTTTTGTGCTGGCAATCGCCGCCGCATCACCTTGGTCGGCGGCCTTCCTGGCCGCAAACGATGTGCTGCTGCACTCTTCTATGTCGACATCGCCCAAGTGCTCCCTTACCCATCTTCGGCACTGACCGATAGGCTGCGGGTGGGAATAAACCACTCGAATATCTTCAATACGGCCTGTCAGGGAAAGCAGGTCAAGGGATATGGTTAAGTATGTTTCAGCAACGATTTTCAAACTGGAGTCAAAAAAAAGATCAAGGGTATAATTTACGGAACCTTCAATGGAGTTTTCCACCGGAACCACGCCAAAATCACCTTTACCTTTTTCCACTTCAAGAAAGACGTCCTTTATGGTGGGTTGGGGAATAAATTGAGACGACCGCCCGAAACAATCCATTGCCGCAATATGGGTAAATGTCGCCTCCGGTCCCAGGTAAATTATTTTGCGGGGGCGCTGGATTTCCCTTGATGCAGAGATAATATCCGTAAAGATGTGGTGAAGCAGCTTGTTGTCCAGTGGGCCGGTATTCAGGCTGCTCAGGGCGTTAATAATTTCGGCCTCCCTTTTCGTACATTGAATGTCCCGGCCGTCTTTTTCCTTGAGGCGTCCGATTTTTTCCGCCAGTTGAAGTCTCCGGTTGATAAGATCCAAAATTCCTTTGTCAATGGTATCAATTTCTTTTCTCATTGACGCCATCTCCTGATCCGGCCTGTGTCCTTCTGTTTCCATAATAAATGACCCTATTTTTCGGTGATGGTTTCTTCGATTTTATGACCGAAATGTCTGCCGCCACCTTCTACCGCTGCAAGCACCTTATCACCCGGTTTGAGAGTGACAACAGACAGCGGGTTGCCTTCCGGGCCGGTTAAGCGAATAGTTTCCGCATTTTGGAGAATAGTTGTAATGCGTTTTCCCGAGACAGTGGCGGTTATAAGCATTAACGGGCGTTTTTCAATTTTCAACCGTCCAACAATGGCGGCGGTGGATTTTCCTTCAAAGTCCGTAACCAGCACCGGGTCGCCGGCGGAAAGCTCTGAGAGATATCTTGTTTTACCTCCGGGAACCTTGGTATAGGCATGCACGGCTCCGGCATTTACCCGGAAGGGCCGCGGGGAGACATAGGGGTTCTCCACGCTTTCAGAATGGACCAGAAACAGAGCGTTGCTGCTGTTTCCAATGAGCATTCCCTGGCCGATAGCCATGGAGGTGCAGGTGTCGACACAGACCCTGTCCCCCATTCCAAGGGTTTTCACTTCAACGATTTCCGCTTCCTGAAGCTCAGTGGTCTCTTCGCCGGCAGTGAGCGCCGACAGCGCCTTTTTCAGTGTCAGGGGATCCTTTGCATGAAACAATATGCGGTTGACGCCTTTTTCCAGGATTCCGAAGGCTGTTTCGGCCTCCTCCAGGGTACAGACCTGAGCAACGACATCCGCGCCTTTTGCAATCAGGTTCTCTAAGGGAATTACCGTCCAGTCCGTGCACTCCAGAATAACTTTTTTGTCATTGGACAGTTTTACAATCTCTTCTTCATCTTCTCCGCTTTCTATGGTGAACTCCACCACATCTTTTCCGGGTATAATGTCCCCGTCTTCAGCTATGGTTTTTATTTTACCAAGCGCCTTTACTTTTTCACTGCACCCGGTGGGGACCATCAGTGCATCCGCCCCGCACTCAAGTGCGGTGGTCACCATATCCTTATCCCAAGGATCTATTTTTACCCATATCTTCTGCATGTTTTACCTCTCCTAAAGCATATTCATGGCATCTTCCACGCCTGCCCCTTCATGTACAATAGATGAAATCGCCCGCACAATCAATTTTGGATCCTTATGCTGGAATACGTTTCGGCCGATGGATACCCCCGCTCCACCTGCGTCAACGGAGCCTTTTACCATTTCCAGTATATCCCTGTCGGACTCCATTTTTTCGCCGCCGGCAATGACAACCGGAATGGAGCACCCTTCCACCACCTCGCGAAACGACTCGCCGCTTCCCGTATAGGAAACTTTTACGATATCCGCACCCATTTCATCGCCGACACGGGCGGCATGTTTTACCACGCTGACATCGTATTCATCTTTTATTTTGTCGCCCCGTGGATAAATCATGGCCAAAAGCGGCATTCCCCATGTACGGGCCTCATAACTGACCCTTCCGAAATCCTGCAGCATTTCTTTTTCCTGGCCGTTGCCGAGATTGACATGAATGGATACTGCATCGGCTCCCAGTTTGATGGCTTCTTCCACTGTGCACACGAGGGTTTTTGCATGGGGATAGGGCGACAGAGTGGTGGATGCGGACATATGGATGATCAATCCGATATCCGCCCCCCGCTCTCTGTGTCCTTCCCCCACCAGGCCTTTGTGCTCAACAATTGCGTTGGCTCCCCCCTCGGACACATCCTGTATGGCTTTTTTCATGTCGATCACACCGTCGATGGGACCCACGGAAATACCATGGTCCATGGGCACGATAACGGTCCTGCCGGTATTCCGGTTAATGATCCGTTCCATTCTGATTTTTTTCCCTAGAATAGTCATTTTTTCCTCCTTTCGGAAGAAAAAGGCCGTGGGGTTTCCCCCGCGGCCCTTCCCGGAAAACTAAAAAGCCGCGGGGCTTTTTGGTCTGCCCGCGGCTTTTTTCTTGTTATGTCAAGTTCTTTTCAGCGCATATGCCCAGGCAGACCGGTGCTAAAATAATAGTACCAAAAATAAAAATAAAAAAATCTGCCTGAGATCGTGCTATGCAAGGTGGTCTTCTCCTCGAAAAATTATAATTGATTTCTACTATATACTATTTTGTGGCGTGTCAAGATATTTTTTCAAAGCCGGGTATGCCGGCTTTTCAAATCCGTGGAATCAACCATTGGACGTTCTCATTCCATCTTGACGGTGGTCGTGTTTTTCATGGGTAACCATCGGCTTGATTATGCTTTCCTGTATGAAAAAAGGTGACGTATTAAAGAATGACTTCATATGAGGCGACGGGATCCGCATACCCTTTTGCGTATATTGTCTTCATCGGTTTTACGGGAACATGACCCTTGATGTGATCATACGTTTTTTGGGAAATTAATATGCCGTTAACCGGAGCGGCGGACTCAAGCCGCTGTGCGAGGTTTACATTGGCGCCGATTGCCGTGTATGAAAGCCTCCTTGATGACCCCATATCCCCCACCACCGCGATTCCCGTGTTAATTCCGATCCGGATGTTAATGGGTATTCCTTTTTCCTCCTCCCATTTGGTATTCATCATTTTTGTTTTTTTCTGCATGTCCATTGCCGCTTTGACGCACCTTAAGGCATGGTCCGACTGGTATTCGGGATCACCGAAAAACACCATCAACCCGTCTCCGATAAACTTGTCGAGCGTCCCTCCGTGGGTAAATACAATGTCGGTCATTGCCTCGAAATATTCATTCAGGAGATCTTTTATATCGTCGGGGTTCATCTCCGATGACAACTTGGTAAAATCTTTGATATCGCTGAACAGGATGGTAATTTCCTTTTTCTTCCCTGAAGCTCTTATGGTTTGGGATCTCCCCATAACTTTCTTCACAACAGATGGGGGGAAGTAGGTCTCGAATGTTCTTCTGATGACCACTTTTTCTTTTTCTTCTTGAAAAAACCGGTACAATCCAACGGCCGCAAAGGACAGTATAACCATTATAACAGGACGAACGATATTGGTAACTATATTCCCGTAAAGAAACAATGCCGCTGAAAATAGAAAGTAAAGGGTTAGTAAACCAGCCGAGGCCAGAGACAGTGAAAGCGGTGATGTCGTTTTGTACGATAGTAGAATAACAAGCGATAAAAGAAGGGCTTCTATGACCAGTGTTTGTATCCGGCCGAGCTCGGTTATGAAATTACCGGATAGGATGGTAAGTATAACATTGGAGTGGATGCCGCTTAACGGATAGCCGCTGTCCATGGGAACGGCCCCCAGATCTTTTGATGCGGTGCTCACTTCCGATATAAGCGCTATTTTGCCTGCCAATTCATTTCTCCATAAAAGGATTTCATCGCTTTGGCTGTCTGCATTGAGTATATCAATGAAGTGGTAATGCGTCATCTTTTCCCAGGGGCCGGTAAAGTTAATGATCATATTTCCGGATTCATCGATGGGAATGCGTATGTTTTTTGTTTTATCGGCAGAACGAGGCAACACAGCATCGTGCAATATGATCTCATCCCCCGGCCTTATGGTTATTTTTTCCGGAGACACATTCAAATAATCGCAGACGGCAAGAAACGGGAGGCTTGGATAGAAACCGTCTTTGTGCCGGAGCAGCAGCGGGACCCTTCGAAATACGCCGTCCGTATCGCTAAACAGATTTATAAAGCCCAGCCCGCTGGATACGGAGGCCAGGTCGACAAATGTCACCAAGGGCGCATCCCCGGTTTTAAAGTCGGGTGCATCGCCTTCCACCCTGGGATGCCATAGGGTGTCATTTATATATTTTACTTCCCGCGGATTGTCATCCGGCGGTTTCCATTTCGCGACGTGACGCCCGTCTTTGCCGGGTGTATCGAGCTCGAACGCAAGGCCGAAGTAGACGTTATCAGAACCTGCCGTTGCATCAACAATCAGGCTGTTATCCTGATATTTCATCTTCCTTGGAAAAATAAAATCATAAACCTGGGACGAGACGTCCATTGCCGACAGATTCCGTATTGTTTTAGCACAAAGGGATCTGTCCATAACATGGCTGTCCAGCTGCTTTGTACTTGTATTATCCAGGTTGATGTGAACAACGGTGCCATGATACTCCGATGGGATCCTGTCCCGGTTCATTTTGTAAATGAACAACCGGTCCATCACCTTTCTGTCTAAATTGACAAATATATCCGGAAGAAGAATGAAAGCAAGATGGGACAGAAGAAAGGCACCGATACAAAACATGAACGTTGCAAGTGGATCACGCTGCCTATTTATGATCAATTGTTATTACCTTGATATAAAAGTCGTTGGCGGACACCATTAAGGAATCGAATGTATCAAGAGGTATGCTGTTACCCGGGCAATCCCGGCCGACACCGCCCCGCACGGTGCCGCCTATTTTGACCGGCCGCTCCGCAGCTGCAGTCAGCTTGGCGCTTTTTTGATTGAACTGTTGAACTTTATGAATAATTTTCTTTCCAATCTCGACTTTTTCAGACGCGTCAGACCGGTTATAGTCCATAAGAAGAGATTCCAGTCCGTTTAGTCTCATGGATGCGGCAACCAAGTAAAACGTTTCTTTTCCTGCGTTGTCATCCAGGGCAAACCACTGGTTGTTCTCCGGAATATTATATGTTGCCGGCATGGCGGCTGAAGGCGGCTCCTGGGGAATGGATGGCGGATGAATAAGAGATACGTCATCTCCGGGACCATGGTGGATAAAGTACAGGAAGCATGGTTTATATAATGTGAAGGATGTTTTCAGCTGGTCGCCGCTCCGAAGCACATTGTTTTCATCGAAATTAATGGCCGACAGTTTTTTTCCCTGGTTTAAATTTGCTATAAACGTCCATTGGAAACAGATTTTTTGCCTTGATGAGCAATTCGCTTCGGAAGCGAACACCCCCGGTACATGTGGGAACATGCATGCCGATACGGCCAGTAAAAATAGAACAAGGATTTGTTTATGCGGACTTTTTTTATTCATTATCAGATTTGTACAGTATTCTTAATTGCTCTGTCAAGGGAAGGGTGAACTTGGTTTGTTATTGAAAAATTCTTTTAAATTCATTACATGCATAATAAAACCCTTAAACACAATACAGCCGAATCAAGGACAGGAAACGATGTTGAAAAAAGCACGCCGCATAGTTTTTCTTTTTATTATAACCGTATTGTTTTTTCCCCATCCGGCTTACTCCGAGCGGGGGTTGTCGGTGATCTCCGAGCTGAGTCGCCGAAGCGGAAACGTAGGCGAATTTAAAGCCCTTGTCATCGGCATAGATAAATACAGGGATAAAAAGATACCGGACCTTGACACGGCAGTAAACGATGCCCGGGAGATTGCCGACATTGTGAAGCATAACTATGGCTTTAAGGTGATCACCCTTTTTGACCGTGAGGCGACAAAAAAGTCCATTTATAATACATTAAGGGACATGGCGTATGAAGCAAAGGAAAATGACAGCGTCCTGATTTATTATGCCGGGCATGGGGAACAGGACAGGCAGTATGATGACGGCTGGTGGATCCCATCGGACGCCAGGGGAGGGGACCCGGTGACTTACCTGGACAATGTGCAGGTTCAGAAAGCCATGCGCAGCATGAAGGCCCGCCATGTTCTTCTGATATCGGATTCATGTTATTCGGGTACGTTGTTTGGACAGGCCACACGATCATTGCCGCCGGTTGTCAACAGCAAGTATTACGTTAACCTGTACAAGGAGAAAAGCAGGTGGGGGATGACATCGGGAAACAAGACACCGGTGGCGGATTCCGGTACCGGAAAGCACAGCGTGTTTGCATATGAACTGATAAGCGTATTGAAAAACAATAAACAGCCTTATCTTTCCACCCAGGAAATATATACAAAGATTGCGCCCATCGTCAGCAACAACTCCGAACAGACCCCGCTATGCCGCCCGATACGACATACCGGTGACCAGGGCGGATCGTTTGTTTTCATTTTGAAAGATTATATCGCGGGAACAAAAGGCGGGGAGTCGAATACGAACCCCATCCCCACTGCACGCCCCCGGCGCGGAAACGAGATTAAACGAACCGATCACTTGATTGCCTATGATAATGGCACTGTGCTGGACACCCACACCGGTTTAATGTGGGCCGCATCAGACAACGGAAAGGACATTAACCGGTACGATGCCGGGAGCTATTGTCGAAACTTCAGAAACGGAGGACATACGGACTGGCGGTTGCCGAACCATGACGAAATTACAAGTCTTTATACACAGAGCAGAAAAAGCGGATACGGGTATCATGTAAAAAAACTGATCAACGTCTCATCCGCGAATATCTGGGTGTCGGATACCGGCAATTCAGGTGCCGGTGGCGCTTATTTTACGTTTACGGTGGGCAGAAAACGCTGGGATAACCAGTCCGACTCGGAAGGCTACCGGGTCCTGCCGGTTCGCACGGACTAGCGGTCAAGTCAAACCGCAAGGGGTGATCCATGAAAACCAAACTGAAAATAAAAGTCCGGAACTGGACAACAGACGATCTGGCCGGTGTATACGACGTCCAGAAAGCGGCTTACTCCGACCTCCGCGAAAAAGAATTGTGCGATATGCGCATGCTGGAAATGCAGTTAAAAACGTTCCCGCAGGGTCAGATACTCGCCGAAGCCGATGGGCGCATAATAGGGTATGCCGCCTCGTTGATCGTCCAGCTGGATGAAGACTCTCCATGGTATTCTTATGGTGAAATCACCGGCGTCGGGACATTCAGCACGCATAATCCCCACGGCGACACTCTCTATGGGGCGGATATCGCCGTTCATCCCGACTACTGGGGTGAAAATGTCGCCGGAAAACTCTACCAGGGCAGGAAGCGCATCATGAAGCGCTACAACTTGCGGTGCATGGTGGCGGGGGGCAGAATTCCGGGGTATGCCGAGCACGCCGGTCGGATTTCACCCGAAGAATATATTGAAAAAGTGAAAAACGGCGAACTGAAGGATATGGCGTTGAATGCACATTTGAAGGCCGGCTATATTGTAAAAGGTGTTCACCTGGACTACCTGTCCGACCGATCCAGCCTGAATTACGCCACCTACCTGGAGATGCCCAACCCCCATTTCAATCTTGAAAAGCGTAAAATCGCGGCCATGCCCATCAAACGTCCGGTTCGGAATGTCCGCATATGCGCGGCCCAATATCGCATGCGGACCATTCATTCATGGGAGGAATTTGAAAAACAGGTCGAGTTTTTCGTTGCCTCCGCCAACGAATATCATTGCCATTTCCTGCTGTTTCCGGAATGTTTCACCGCCCAGCTGTTCAGTATTATGCCACCGGAACCGGATGATAAAAAAGCATTTGTCCAGTTGGCGGCATATGCCGATCAATATATTGAACTGTTTCGCAGACTCGCCGAGGAAAGTCAGATTTATATCATCGGCGGCTCCCATCCGGTAATGAAAGGAGACAAACTCTATAATGTTGCCCATGTCTTCACTCCCAGGGGTAACGTGTATACACAGGATAAGATGCACATAACCCCCACGGAGCGCAGTTACTGGGGGATAACTCCCGGCAATAGGATTTACGTGTTCAACACGGATTTGGCCCGTTTTGCCGTATTTATTTGTTATGACATTGAGTTCCCTGAAATCGCGAGGCTTGCGACCCTTGCCGGTGCTGAAATCATCTTCGTTCCATTCAGTACCGATGAGCGTAAAGCATACATGAGGGTGCGCTACAGCGCCCATTCCAGGGCGATTGAAAATATGGTATATGTTGCCCTGGCGGGAAATGTCGGGAACCTGCCCCAGGTGAAGACATTTTTAATCAACTATGGGCAGGCCGCCGTATTGACCCCCAGCGACTTTGCGTTCCCACTGAACGGCATAATAGCCGAGTCGGAGGCAAACCTCGAAACCGTTGTCATTGCCGACCTTGATCTGAGCAAGCTGAGCCTGCAGAGACAAACAGGAACGGTGCGTCCGTTGCGTGACCGGCGTTCGGATTTATACGAATTGAAAGCCCGTGTACCCGTAAACATCATTCGGGCGGAATAGCCGCTGAGACGAAACAAAAACTGTCAACCATTACACATTCTAAGTATCCGTATCTTGCTTGGAGCTTTGATCAACGACATAGTCGCCTTCCTGGGGGTTAACGATATCGCCTTTCTTTATTTCCTTGGTTGTCGATATCACTTCTCCGACGGAATATTTCTGCTTTACGCTTACCACCTTAATCTTTCCGATATCATTCTCTATATATCCGAGAACGAAGCCCTCGTCAGGATCTATTATCGGTTTGCCCCGGGTCACAATGGTGAGGGTTCTGCCGGTCTCCATGCCGACATCCTTTCCGCCGCTGAAATACACTTTATTCCCGACGATGTCCGTAACTTTCCCTTTCCACGGTTCCTGCTTTAACAGTTTGACAATATTGTTCACGGCCCCGTCGATGAGGCTCCATTGGGTTTCACCCACAATTCTGGATGCCGCCACCACCTGGCTGGTCGTTACATCATAAACCCGGAGATGCAGAGCGTAGAAGCCTGCTTCGCCCTCTACACGATTCTTGATTTCTTCTTTTTCCTTCTCTTCGAACTCCCGCTGTTTTTCTTTATCTTTATACCGCTTGTTGGATCCCGGGAACTTATGGGCCCTGGGTTTATCATCATCACGTTTTTTCAATGACCAGTTGGTGTTAGGAAATCGATAGCGATCCGTCTGGTTTCTTTCCATATCCTTTTCTTCTCCGGAAGCCGTGAAGATGGAGCCGGTGATAATATACTGAACGCCAAGCACCCTTCCGCTTTTGACTATGGTTTCTTCGGAAACCCTTCCATTTTTTTGAAAATCCTGCTCCCTCAGTATTTTGTGGATATGTTCTCTTTCCAGAATAATAAAGTTTTCCGTTTCAAATAAATTGGTGATCAACCTTTCAGTGAAGCCGTTCATGATTCGACCCATCCTGGACCGGGTTTGGGCGTCATCATTCTGAACGACCACCTGTGCTTCCTCCGTTGTCCCATCCTCTTTTTTTACCTGTACGGTGGCGGACTGCCCGAAGGGGCTTCCTTCCACTTTCGTACCGTCATTAATACGGGCAACCGCAATCCGTTTACGAAGGAACTGCCGTTCAGATTTTTTTTCTTTTTCAGGATTTCCAATATAGGATTGACCATAGTTCGGGTCATCAGAGGTGCCCCAGGCGGTGCCCACGGAATTCGGCAATGCCGATAACAGGATGATAAAAAATAGATACAAATAAGTGTTAACTGGCTTCCATTTATCATTGATCATGGCCATCTCCTTGGAAAATGGGTCATTAAGAATACCGGCCGGCAATATAGGGGTAAAGCAGAGCCGGTATGGGTTATTTTGCCCGGACAATGATATTAAAATCTTCTGCATCCGGTGAAATGGAGTTGGTCTCGTAATGATTGACCTGTCGCCGCTTGAAAAGAACAGGGGCAAAATTGGTTTTTTCAATCTCAAAACCTGACTTATCTTTGAAAACTGTCTGGACTTCACACCAGATATCATCATCGGTCCAGTTTTCTATCTTCAGTTGAACCTTAAGCTGACCGCCTTCCAGTTTGGACTGCTTCAGCGCCACAACACCGAAATTGATTTGGGAGGAAAAATCTTTATAAATAACCTTGTCTGTTTCCTCAACAACACTTGTGATGTTTGATCTTGCGGAGTAGGCGCCGCAGGACTGAAGGAATAAGGCGACGAAGCACGCGAATAATAAAAGCTGGTATTTTTTCATTTTACTCCCCTTGTCTAGAAAAAAATCGATTTTATATATTATCCCCCGACACTACTTTTTCATATAGCGGTGTCCCCGGTGTAGGCGGTACGAGGCTCTTCCCGCCAAGGGCTGCATGGGTCCCGTCCTTGCAATTATTTCGTTTCTTTGAATCAGACAATGAGTAGCCTTCCTTTTTATAAAGGGCCACCACGTCTTGGTAGCTCATTTTTTTAAAAAACCCGTCTTTCTGCCAGGCTTTATACAGTTTATACGTCGGGTTGCAGTAGCAGTGTCCGCCGAGAATGAACGGTTTGTTCCCCGGTATGTGCCCTGACGTATCTACGCAATTTACCATTTCCGGCGGGCTCAATGTCCGTGGTTTATAAGGAACCGGTTCGGCACACCCGCTGATTAATACCATGTAAATCAAAACCGACAGCAAGCCTACTATGGTGAACATCCTTTTGTTCTGCATCGTTATTCCTTTCATCTGTGCAATTGAATTGACCTTGTTACCTTACCTGCCTTTAGTCCCTGTCAACAAACTGACCGGGGGTGTCGGATGACGGGTTCCAGGTCATGATGGTGGACAGCATAAACTTATCAAAGCTCGCCTGCGGATCCGCAGGGTATGTGTTGCATTGGAACGGTATGTCCAGCTTGTCTTTAATGCCCGATTCAGTCTTTTTGGCCGTGTAGGCATTATGCCTGTTTTCCGAACCCCGGAGGTAAAGAACGGTTTCCTTTCCTTCAATTATCGGGATGTAGTAGTGCACCTGCTCGAAACGTTTCAGCTCTTGTGCTCCCGCACCGAAAAACTTAACGACCAGTGTATGGTGGCCGGGTTCCAGACGGCCTTCAAATACGGCTATTTTTTTCGGCAGAAGGAACCATTGGCGAAAGTCCTGTGCGGCAATCGTGGCATGAACCGTTGCTTTGGCCAGGTTTCCCACCACCGGTATTAAGCCTGCGGCAAACGAAGCGGCACCTTTGGCGGTTTGGGATGCGGCTTTTCCGGCTGCCACCCCGCGGGTCTCTCCCTGGTGATTCAGGTCCAAAAGGTCGGCGGACGTTCCGATTTCCTTGTCGTTGGCATAAAGGATGCAATGGTTTTCAATGGATGGAATCGGGTAGAATTCATCATAGGCGGCCACATACCGGTCAGGCCGTTTCTGGCCGATTTGACCCAGTTCCACGAACACCAGGATATTATTTTTAGCACTGTTTCTCAGCATTTCAGCAGCACCGGGGCTTAACTTCGCCACTTTATCCGTTAGGATTAAGTATTCATCGGTCATGCCCAGTTTTTGATAACATTTTGCCAGTAAATATAAGGTGGCGGCAAAATCATCGCGATGGCCTTCCTCGCTGCCCTTATCAAATAGAAGTGAATTTTTTAAATAGACCACCGCGGCTTCGTAATCTCCCTTATAGTATGCGGAAAGACCGGCATAATAGCCTGCCATGGCTTTTTCATACGGCTCGCCTTTATAAATCCGTATGGATTCTCTAACCGCCATACTTGCCATACCTTCCGTTTCACCAAGATTGCTTTTTGCCACTTTCATCGCCGATCGGGCTGATTCCTCTAAGGTGTCATAGTCTCCGCTCATAAGAGCGGCAGATGCCAGGTAATAGTTTTTTAATACATAGTCGCCGTCTTCTTCTGGATTTGCGGTTTTGACATCACCTTCAAAACTTTTATACGCGTCGTCATATCTGCCGCACAAATAGGATTCCGTGGGAGTCAATACCCGGGTTGAAGCACATCCGAAGAAGAAGCCGGATAAAAAAATAAGTGATACGACAGCAGCAAAACCTCTTTGCATTCCTTTGCCTCCCTTTAGATTTATAAAAATTAAGATGGAACCGTTCAAAATATGTACATACTCTGAAAGACGGGCTGTGATCGTAAATCCGACCAGCAGCTTATTAAGAAAGAAAAAAACAATTGCGGTGCACGGGGAGATGTTTCTACATATCCCACTGACCGACTTCCCTGACCTTTTTCATTTCGTAATCATCTTCCCAAACCACGGCGCTTGACTCCGCGTCGGTTAGGCGGAATGAATACCTTGTATACGTTGCCTGCTTATCGCCGGCCCGTTTATCGATGGACATCATTTCTCCGGTAAGGAAGTAGTCTGCGCCCAGAAGCACTTTGAGCTGGGGATTGGAAGAGCCGACAATGTTTTCTTTTTTCAGCTCCCGCTCTTCGATGATGCTGTCGATTATGGCGCGATCCAGAAACAGAACCTTGCCCCTGGTGTATTTGATAAGCAATGTTCGAATTTTATCAAGAAACAGTTCTTTATTAATAATTTCACTGGTTTGATTCCTGATTTCAAGGAAGGCGATTTTAGGGGGGTGCTCGGCGCTTGAAATTTGCGGCAGTGTTACAATGGATCGTGCCATTTTTTCACAGACCGTTCGTAAATCCTGGCTGTCCGTGCCCGTGCCCTCAAATTCAAATGTCTTATCAACGTCGATTCTGCGGCTGTGCCCGCCGCATCCATAAACAAACATGAATAAGATAACAAAGGACAATAAAAAGAAACTGCATGAGCGTAAATTTACATTCATAGTTGAAAGGCCTCCATATTAATGATGAACGGAAACGGCATTTTAAAGTAGACTTTCCTTTATTGTCAAGCAAAATGGGGGCTGGATTTACCCTGTCGGACGCCGGCGTTGAATCCGGAGTCCGTAATCTTTGGAATCATGCGGTAAACGTCCCGCCGGTATCATTAGAAATGATACTGCAGATAGAATGTATTGTAGTTGCTGCCGCCCTTGATGCGTCCAAAAGCCGATGAGGTCTCAAATATGGCCGAACGATGGTGCAGGCTGTAACCCAGCCACAGGGGGCGCAATGCCTTCACCCTGAACAGATCCCCGAGATTGAAATCGACAGTGATATCAATAAAGTTCAAAAGGTTGCTTGCCCGGTATTCTTTTTGGTCCATCTCCCGTTGTTCCAGGTTGGTAATTTCCCTGGCGTAGGATAGGCCCTCGGCAAAACCAAGACGCCATTGAAAAGGCCAGTTCACGGTGTAGTAAAATTTCATGGCCAGCACAAATTCAGTTGTCGGCTGGTTGTCATAGGTTATTCCGCTGTCAGGGTCCGTGTAGGATGACGCCGGAAGATGATAGACAAGCCCCGGCGTAACATAAACATCAAATGCCTTAACGCCGAAAAGGCTGTCGGCCACCGGGTGACCGTAGAAGACGGATGTTAATTTATTGTTTTGCGGATCATTTTCAACATCCCATTCGAGAAGGATATCGCCCATGTTCGAGGGTGTGGCCCAGCCGAATGCAAAGCGCCAATACGGCGTGGCCTCTAATACCGGCTCTTTCTGCCGGGTCTGGTCTTCAAAGAAGGCAATGCCCAGATAGACTTCTCCAAACGTCTGGTCGTCAATGGACGCCGAATCCCGCGTACTGCCGTCCAGAAGGGAGGTGATCTGGGCGCGTCCGATGAGATAGAGGTTGCTGATAACATGATAGCGCACTTCGGAGCCGGCGGTGATGTCCCATCCACCGCCTATTTTATTGCGGAAGATTGTTCCGGGATCGGAAGGATTGTCGAATCCGTCAAGTCCGAAATATCGCTCATTGAACCGGGAGCCTTTGTATCGGAGGGTGGCAAAGGGCATGAGTTTCCATGAACCTGATTCCCAATTGTAACGACCGGTTAAATTTGTGAATAAACGGCCCTTGTCATCCGACATCAGCTCGACGTTTGTTTCAAGGTCTTGATTAATGCGGTACTTGGTCTGTATGCCCAGGTCCAGGCCATCCCCGCGGATGTCATTCTGATATTCGGCCGGTATATCAAAGAAGCGATAGCGGCCGATTAAGCTGAGCCGCCAGCGGTCTTTGTCAAAAAGCTTGACGCCGCCCTCCAGTCCCCTGATATAGACGAACTTGTTCTCGAAAAACAGGAGTGGAACAACATCCGCCACCTGCTGTTCGGCGGACGGATAGGGAATCCTGGCAATCCGATAGCCCACGGCAACACCCCAGGATTCACCGTCGCCGGTGCCACCTTGATCGGCAAAAGCAGGAGGTATAGTGCCGAAGAAAAGTCCAATTACAATGAGGATCTTAAAGCAATTCCTCCACCTTGAAATTGTTATCGCAATGATGTGTCGCACATCCATAGCCACCTCCACCATCTGATTCTAGTGCATTTCCAGTGTTCGCTGTCCAACTGCCGTTGGCGTCCCTGTCTGCTCCAACCCCCTGGTTCCGGAGTCAAGACTTTGATTCGAATTAAGTATCTGGGGCAGGGGGTTTAAAAGCATAAATCCCCAGTCCTGCTGCACAGGGTCCCTTTCCAGATAACCGGTATTGACCACCTGTTCAAGGGCAAATAAAAATTGAAGGGACGATCCGTCCCCGATATCCTTGCGGGTCATTTTTCCCACATGGCTGCGCAAATATCCCCGTCTATCAAAAGTAAATATGTGAACGATCCGATCCACATCCGCGTCCGAGAATGAAAACTTAAACCAGCTTAGTACACCCCTGGTGGAGGAAAACCCCACCTGGTTTTCTATAATTAACAGTGACTCATACAGAAAAACAAACCCTTCCGGCAAGGCGGTAATTTGAGTTGGAGGGCCGAGTTTGTCCAGGATATCATGAAAATGGGTACGGGATATTTTTAAATTGGGGATGGTGGGTTCCGGTTCCCGGCCAACCTGACGGCTTATGGACGTGCATCCTGTCAGCATAACAACCGTCGAAACGAAAAGGAAGCAATAAAGACATGGAGATGACTTATGGCGCCGGATCATAAGGAAACGCCTCCGGGCTGTATGAATACTTGTCCAGGATGCCGTTCTTGTTAAAGAAAAAGACGGCTCTGTCATAACGGATGGTCTTTTCAGATCGGTTCCAAACGATAAAAATGTAGGATTTGCCTTTGCTTTGCTCCTGCATATAATAATAGACCGTCTGATCGTTCAGGGCAATAATTTGTGATGGCGGGCCGAGGGCTTCAACCACATTTTGTTCCGTTGTCCGGCCTCTTTCCCAGGCAGGAAGTTTGGGGTTGCGCCAGTGATTCTTGGCGCCTTTCTCCTCTTGGGATGTCGCGCAGCCGCCTATAAAAAATATCAACCCTGCTAGGGTCATGGCCTGCAGGCAGTGAAAAGCAATGGAGTAAGTTTTTTTTAACATGATTTCCCCCGATAAATCCTGGTTGTGACCAGTAAAACCAATTAGTGACAGCTCTTACCATAAGGTTAAAGCGCATAGCAATTAGAAAAACGGTCTAGCTTCAACGACATATAACCCCGAAGATATGCAAAAGCGTTAAAAGGGTTGCCCGAACATTACCCAGGCGGTTACACCTTCATCGGAACCCGCCACATCCAACCGAACCACGGAGCCTGCCATCATGGCCCGCATGCCGATTCCGCCGTCCACTTTCCATTCTGAAAACAATCCGGACAGGGTGTATTCTCCGGCTACCCTGCCGCCCTCTATAAAACCGACGAACTGAAACCAGTCGGTTTTGAACCATCTCAGCCATGATATGGCGGCAACCGAATCCCATTTCAGGGTGTAACGGTATTCCGCTGCCGTATATATAACGGAGCGATCATTAAACCGGTTATTCGGATATCCGCGCATTCGATAGAATCCGCCGAGTCGTGCCCCCTCGAAAAAGGGCGGCTTATTAAGAACGACACTATTCCCCTCGGAATCCATGGCTTCCCGCCACGAGGGTGAGGTTCCGGTCCAAAAATTGAGCGCCACCACCTGCTGCCTGCAATAATCCGTGGGACCGAGATCGATATACTTGCTTGCTTCAAATTCAACAAAGGACCATGAACCGGTTACTGCGCTGCTGAAGTCCCTGGTCAAGGCTATATACTGTGAACTGCCGCGGGTAGGATTCGGCGGGAAATCCGTGTTGTCGTATAGATATCCCAGTTGATAGGGGAAAGTGTCTCCTGAATAGGTCATGGTTTCAGTCATATAGCTCTGGTAGCGGCTTGTTTGACCGAGCAAGAGGATTGAGACCCCTGATTCCAGCGGGTTCCATATCCTGCCGCCGGTGGATCCCGATTGCAGGATTCCATTTTTAAGATAATAGTCGGCCATAGCCCTGGTCTTCATACTGCCTAAGGGTAAAACATACTCCAGCTTTAGTTCCAGCCAATTGTCGTGGCCGCGGTCTTCAATATAATTGTCCTTGCCGGAATTATTCGTTCCGGCCGGGGGAGGCGGGCTGCCGGAAGGACGGCGAGGGGCCTCCGCATAGGCGCGCTGTTTCGGATAATATGCATAGGAGCCGAATGCCGTCAAAAATAGACGATCGGTCCATGGCAGGCGATAATCCCACACGCCGCCGATGATGCCGCCCGCATCATCTAAACTGCCATATGCAGTGCCGCCGACAAGCACCTGGTCCTGAAGAAATCCTTTGGCAAGCCCTCCCACACCAATGGTCGTACCCATGGATTCTGAGGAAAATGCATAGGGCAGAATTAATGTCTCCTTTTGTTCGCGGGGATTTTCTTCCCTTATCACTGAAAATTTTGTTGTCGCATCGGGTTTTGCCTGGGCGCCGTGCACAAAAGACAGGGAAAAAATGAACCATATGATACCATACATCGCCGTTAGGGGTTGATAAAAAGAGACCAGCTTATGATCCTGCCGGGTAGATTTCATGTTTACCCTTACCGTTAATGTCGAGACCAACATATCACAGCGAAAAAAACCCGCCTACAAAACAATGTCATTTAACGAGTCTCATCACAGGAAAGTCATTATTTAAGAGTTGTTTCTTTGCCTGTTTTTTAATTGAAAGCGATATCCGGTGACGCTGTCCCATTCCTTTCGGCTTCAAAGAAGTACTTCCTACAACTGCGATTCAATGGGCAACAGGCTTAAAAAACCGATGCCGAACCGCCGCCAGAATCCTGCATAGGGATCGGTGGAAAAGACCTGCTGCTTGCCGTCATCAAGCCCGTGCCAGAGGAGTTTTTCAGAGCCGTCTTCGTCCACAACCAGTTCCAGGCGGAAGGCAACCGTTTCAATGTTCTCATCAAACCACTCACCCATGCCTTCGGCAATCTCGGCCGACTGGAATATGACGCCGATCTCCGTGTTGTGATAGGCCGATCGGGGGTCGAGATTGAGCGAGCCCACAAAAACAGTATCGCGATCAAATACAAATGATTTGGTATGCAGACTGGCCTTGGATAAACCATGCTTGCCTTTTTTCGCTTTTCGTTCTTCGCGGCCCATTTCCTTGTTCAGTTCATATAGTTCAACGCCTGATCGCAAAAGCTTTTTTCGATACTTGGCATAACCGGCATGCACGATACCCACATCGGATGAGGACAGCGAGTTGGTCAATATCCGTACCCGCACCCCTTTTTCACTGAGCTGTGTCAAAAACGCGGCCCCCTCTTCTCCGGGCACGAAATAAGGAGAGAAGATAATCAATTCCTCGGTGACGCCGTCCAGATAAGGCTTGAGCTTGGGGATCATGTGGTATTCTGATTGGTTAAAATCGTGCATGAGCTTTTCAGGTTGATCATAGATCACCTCGGCATGGCCCCAGTGAAAACTCAACTGATTTCTTCGGAGGGTGTCGGCCAGAGTTGAGTTTTTAAGCGCCTGCATGTACTCGGAATCCTCCTGTTCCGCCAGAAACGCCTTGAATGTTTCCGTTGCCGCTGCTATTTCCTCGGGGGAAGGAGACCTGCCCTTGAGGACGGTTGCCGGATAGGCCAGATCGCTGTTCCAGTATTTATCAAACGAAGCGGATACATTCGGAGGCACCTGGCCGACGGCCAATACATCCAGATCGCTGAATGCCAGGTCAGGGTCGGCCTCAAAGTATTCGTTACCGATATTGCGCCCCCCTAAAATGGTGGCCTGGTTGTCAACGGTAAAGGATTTGTTGTGCATGCGGCGTGTCACCGAACCATAACGGGTCAGAAATTGCGAGGTTCGCCGGGTTTTACGGCTGAACGGATTGAACAGGCGCACTTCTATGTTCGGATGGCTGTCCAGTATGGCGGCGTTCAGGTCTCTGCCCTCCAGGTCCATGTCGTCAACCAGGACGCGCACCCTCACACCCCGTTCGGCAGCCTGGATCAGTATGGCGGACAATAATCTACCGCACAGATCATTATGGTACAGATAGTACTGCACATCAATACTTCGATCCGCCTGGTCCGCGAGAACCGCACGGGCTACGAAAGCGTCCAGGCCGTTTGCCAGCATCACGAATCCGGATTTATCCGGATGAGCGTTTTTCTCGTCACGGATGGCCCCGGCGATTCGAGTGTCTTCAGTATCGGTGTATGCATAGGATGGCGACCGCTCGAAGTTATCGGGAAGGGTGGCACAGCCCCCCGATATGAGTAGAAGCATTCCTATGCTCAACCACATAGCTGAGAGCATACTGCATATGCCGTCTTTGTTCACGATTTCTCCCTTATCTGCGCAGGTTGATATAACATCTCAATCTCCCTGACCGGGCTCTCAACCCACTGCAGCTTGTCTGTTTTTTTGAGACGCCCTCGAATGGGAGCAGCACGCTTTATTACCATGCCGCACCACGTCATTCCGGAAGGAGTTTACCCGCTCTATTGCTTCTTTTCTTGAGGAAATATGTCTTATGGACTCCCGGAATCTGCTGCTGTGGGGCAATCCTTTGGCAAACCATCCCAGCCTGCTTCTCATCATCCGGGACGATTGGGTCTCTCCCAGGTAGTCCGCCGAAGCGTTTACATATCTCCTCATCATATCAAAATGCGCATCCATGTCCGACACCGTCTCCGAACCGGGAAGATCGGTATTGTTCAATACGGCGTTTATCCGGGAAAAGATCCGCGGATTCCCTATGGCGGCGCGCCCCACCATGATCCCGTCACACCCGGTTTCGTTGAGCATTTTCAACGCATCATCCGGGGACGTAATGTCGCCGTTTCCAATTACAGGAATGGAGACGGCGTTTTTAACGGATGAAATCAATGACCAGTCCGCCGACCCCCCGAAGCCCTGGGTGGCGGTCCTGGGATGCACGGTAATCGCGTCAAGTCCGCAGTCTTCAGCAATCCGTGCTATTTTAAGAGCCTGGCTCCCACTGGTATCCCACCCTGACCGGATTTTGACGGTGAGGGGTAGGGTGATGACGTTTTTAACGGATGTAAAAATAGCGGCGGTTTTTTCAGGGGCTTTCATGAGGGCGGCACCGGCACCGCTTTTAAGAATTTTTTTAACGGAACACCCGAGATTGATGTCAAGGATGTCCGCACCGGCCTCCTCGACCATGGATGCCGCGTCTGCCATGACAAACGGATCCGAACCGAAAATCTGAACGGAAAGGGGCTTTTCGCGGGGTGTGCTGTCCAGAAGCCGAATGGTTTTTCCGGAGCCATGCACCAAGCCGTTTGCGCTGATCATTTCCGAACATACCAGTCCGCAGCCGGCTTCCTTGGCAAGAAGTCTGAAGGGCAGGTTGGTAATGCCTGCCAGGGGTGCAAGAATAATATTGTTGTCTAGTGTGATCGCACCGATGTTCATGTTATTCTATCCTGCTTCCGCTCCATTTCAATTTCGCCTTTAGAACATCAAAATAATCCAGACCGGGAATTTTAACCACATGAACCGGATGGCGGCTTTTCTCAATTTCAATGGTATCCTTATGGTTAATTGGAAGACCCTCCTGCCCGTCAAACGTCAGCATGATATCGGATGATTTTTTTGCGAGCTGTATTCTGATCTTGGCTGAATCCGGGATAATCAATGGGCGGTTGGTCAGTGTAAAAGGACAAATGGGCGTCATGATGATGCCCGAAACGGAAGGATGAATAATGGGGCCGCCGGCTGCAAGGGAATAGGCCGTGGACCCCGTGGGTGTCGCCACAATAAGGCCGTCACTTTTGTAAGTGGTGAGCGCCTTGTCATTTATAAAGGTGTCAATGTGGGCCAGGCGTGCGAGGGCGCCCTTGTTTATGACGACGTCGTTCAGCACGGTTTCACAGGCAATGGTTTCACGATCTCGAATCACCTTGGCCACAAGGCGTATTCGTTTTTCTGTTGTAACATTGTCGTTGATTATTTCTTCTGCTATGGTGAAAAGACTTTGCTCCGAGGCCTCTGCGAGAAAGCCCACCTCTCCGTACTTCACCCCTAAAATCGGGATGTGTTGATCTCCGATCCACCGGGCGGCGCTTAGAAAGGTGCCATCCCCGCCCAGCACAAATATACAGAAAAGGTCGGAGGGGGCGCAGGATGGTTCGGTTTTCGATGATTGGAAATCAGGGCCATTGTAGTCTTGCCGGATTACCTCTATGTGATGCGCAACAAGCCACCTTTCAAACTCGTCGGCTTTGTCTTGTACGGTTTTGTCCGGTTTCACAACCAAGCCTGCTCGTTTCACTTATGCTCTCCCCCGAAACTTATATGCCCTTTAACGCATCCCGGAACGGATGGTTAAACCCTTTGCCAGCCGGCTGTTTTATTGCCGGTTTCGGTGTTTTGACGTCCTTTTTTTTCTTTTTGCCAACTTTTTTATCATTGCTGTTCTTCAGGGTGTCTTTCATCGAAAGCGAAATGCGCTTTCTGTCAATATCCACGTCCAGAACGGTAACAGTCACCTTTTGGTTTACCCTGACAATATCCGCAGGGTCTTTGACAAATCGGTCAGCCAGATTGCTGACATGGACAAGACCGTCCTGGTGGACACCGATATCCACAAAGGCTCCGAAAGCGGTCACATTGGTCACAACACCCGGCAGTTTCATGCCCGGCCTGAGGTCTTCGATCTTATCGATTCCCTCGGCAAAGCAAAACGCTTCGAAGCTATCCCGCGGATCACGTCCCGGCCTGGCCAACTCAGCCATAATATCAGTCAGGGTCGGGAGACCGATGGTGTCGGTCACGTAACGGGACAGATCGATCTTTTTTCGAACATGTTGATGATATATCAGATCATTGACCGTGCATTCAAGATCTTTTGCAATCGCATCCACAACATGGTAACTCTCCGGGTGCACGGCGCTCGAATCCAACGGGTTTATGCCATCGGGAATTCTTAAGAATCCCGCGCATTGCTCAAAGGCTTTGGGACCGAGACGGGGAACGCCGGCCAGGCTTTCCCGGGACAAAAACGGCCCGTTTTCATTCCTGAACGCCACGATGTTTTCGGCAAGCGCCGGGCCGAGGCCCGACACATAGCTCAGCAGCCTGGCACTGGCCCGGTTAAGGTCCACACCAACTTCGTTTACACAACTCATCACCGTGTCATCAAGGGACTGCTTCAGGTTCACCTGGTCCACATCATGCTGATATTGGCCGACCCCGATGGCTTTGGGGTCAATTTTTACAAGTTCGGACAAGGGATCCATAAGTCGTCTGCCGATGGATACGGCCCCTCGGACCGTAATATCATGGTCCGGGAATTCGTCCCTCGCAACTTTCGAGGCCGAGTAAACCGACGCGCCGCTTTCATTGACCATAACAACCAGCGGTGTCGAATTGAACTCAACGGCATTTATGAATGCTTCTGTTTCGCGTCCCGCTGTACCGTTACCTATGGCGATGGCCTCGATATTATATTTGTCGCACAGCAGTTTCACAGTGTCGTAGGATTCTTTTTCTTTTGTTTTGGACATATGGGGGAAAATCGTTTCATGGCAGAGGAGTTTTCCCTGTTTGTCGAGGCATGCCAGTTTACAGCCTGTTTTAAATCCGGGATCAATCCCCATCACCTGTTTCGGCCCCAAGGGCGGCGCAAGGAGAAGCCGGCGCAGGTTTTCCACAAATACATATATGGCTTTTTTCTCTGCTTTTTCTTTCAGTTTGAGCCGCAGTTCCGTTTCCATGGATCTGGCAAGCAGTCGTTTGTAGGCGTCATGGGCCGCCGTTCGAACCTGTTCCGAGTCCTCGCCGTCTCCGGTGACAAAAATAGCCTCCAGTACGCCTAACGCCTCCTCCGCCGGCGGTGCCATGGTAAGGCTCAGAACGTCCTCCTTTTCCCCTCTTCTCAGGGCAAGTATCCGGTGGGAAGGTGCCTTACGGGCAGGCTCCTCCCAATCAAAATAATCTTTGTATTTGACGCCGCGTTGTTCCATGCCCTTTGCGACATGACTTCTGATGATGCCTTTTTCCAAAAACAGCCGTCTCAGGCGAAGGCGCGCATCTTCGTGTTCGTTAATCAGCTCCGCAATAATGTCCCTTGCGCCGGCAAGTGCATCCTCCATCGACGGCACACCCGTTTCCGGGCCCACGAATTTTTGCGCTTCTTTTACCGGGTTGATGCGGTTCTGCTCCATTATCATTTCCGCAAGTTCAGCGAGGCCCTTTTCCCGCGCCGCCATACCTTTTGTCTTTCGCTTCGGCTTGTAGGGGAGATAAATATCTTCAAGAACCGGAAGTGAATCCGCGGCCATTACTTTTTCTTTCAGGGCATCGGTCAAGTGCCCATTCCGTTCCAGCGATTTCAATATGGCATCCCGCCTGGCATCAAGTTCTTTCAATCTTTCGATAGAGTCCCTGATCCCGGCAATACTGACTTCATCAAGGCTTCCGGTGGCTTCTTTCCTGTAGCGGGCAATAAAGGGTATGGTGGCGCCACCGTCTAAAAGTTCGGCCGTCGCCCTTACCTGTGATTCAGTTACTGCGAGTTCCTTGGAGATGGTTAATGCATGCGTATGGTTCATGTTTTTTATTCTATGCCCTCCAGCGAAAAAAAACCGAATTATACACGAAAACAGGGGCCGCAAAAAGAAAAAACAAGCAGTTTTTTTGGGGTGGAAAAACACGTGCGAATAATGATACTATAAAAAGATTAAAAAATGGATCGTGGCTATATATGAAAAACGAAAATATACGTGAAATACCATACAATTACACTTCGGCAGATGATGCAAGGATAGTAAAGCTGCTTTTAGGTGGTGATGCATGGCATGCCCTGGAACGAATGCGATTTCAACGCAAAACAGGACGCCTTGCACGGCTTCTCATGCGTTTTTTGGGTGATCTGTTCATTCTTCATAGAAATCCCTTTGTATACCAGAAACTTTCCGAGTCCAAGCTGAGACGCCGGCTTTTTTTGAAGGAATTGCAAGACAATCTGGATGTTATAGAAAAAAAAGCGGCCCACACATCTGAAACCGAGAAAATAGTGTCCGTGTGCAGGGAAAAGCTTAAACGGATCGGACAGGAGTTCGCATCAAGGGGGAGCGCGCAGAAAAAGATAGGAAGTGCGCTTGGAGGCATTGTTGGAAAGGCCAATGTGTGTTTTGATCCGTTTACAATTATCAGCCATGCCACCGACGCCACGGGATGGAAGATGTACCTGCCGACAGCGGTGGTCAGACCGTCGGATGAGTCGCAGGTGGGGCCCCTTCTTTCCGCCATTGAAACGCTTGGCCTGAAGGCCATTCCGAGGGGAGCGGGGACCGGCCTTACCGGGGGATGCATTCCTGTTCAAGCCGATTGCGTCATTATTAATACCGAAAAATTGAACAGGATTTCAGGGATAAAATACAAAACCATATCCAGAGAAGGCCAAACGGTAAAAAAAACGGCGGTGATGGGAGTGGAAGCCGGCGTGATAACCCAGGACGCCATCTCGTATGCCGAAAAAAACGGATACGTATTCGCCACGGACCCCACCAGTGCGTGGGCTTGCACCATAGGAGGAAACATTTCCGAAAATGCAGGGGGAAAAAAAGCCGTGTTGTGGGGTACGGCAATCGACAATATCCTTTCTTTTCGGGTGGTCACCCCGGGGGGAAATGAGCTTCAGGTGAAGCGGGCGGATCACCCGCTTAGAAAAATTTATGCTGACGACACGGTCAAGTTTGATGTCCATGATCATAGCGGCAAAAAGATAAAGACGATAACACTTCCGGGGACGGATATAAGAAAAAAAGGTCTTGGTAAGGATATTACCAACAAAGCACTTAATGGCCTACCCGCCGTCCAGAAAGAGGGAACGGACGGCATCATCACCTCTGCAGAGTTCATCATCCATAAAGCATATGAACACAAGAAAACCTGCTGTCTGGAGTTTTTTGGTCAAGACATGGATGAGGCGGGAAATGTCATACTTGAGTTGTCGGAAACCTTTATCAATGAAGGAAAAGAAACCCTGGCGGCGTTGGAGCATTTTGATGAGGAATATGTTCGGGCTATTAACTATAAAGTCAAGGCGCCTACGGGCGAGTTGCCCAAAGCCGTTTTGCTGTTGGACATAGTGGGACACACTCTTGAACAGGTGGAAAGGGGCCGGCACCGACTGTCCGATGTTCTGGGAAATTATCCCAACACATATTGGTTTACGGCGAGGGACAAAGAAGAGGCGGACCTGTTCTGGCAGGATCGAAAGCGGCTCGGTGCCATAGCATCCCGGACCAATTCGTTTAAGCTCAACGAAGATATTGTCCTTCCCATTTCGGCGCTTTCCGAATTCGCTGAATTTGTCGACCAGTATAATGTGGAGGAGCAGAGGGAAAACCAAAGAGCGTTTGTATGGCAGGCGCTCAATTATCTTGAAGAGATTGAATCGACAGACGATATGGATGTAATGGCGGCCAAGCTTTCAGAAGCCAAAAAACTGGCCAAAAATACACTGGATCAGCTTTCTCTTTCGGGAAAGGAGCATCTGCAGGAAGAGACCCATATAAAAAAAATGATGGACAACCTGTTTGACTTTTTCCAGGGGTATGAAGAGATAACCGAAGAAGTGAACAGGATTTACGGGGAGATTCGTTCAGCACTGATTGTTATTGCAACCCATATGCATGCCGGGGACGGAAATGTTCATGTGAATATTCCGGTCTTTCCCAATGATCGCGAAATGATGGCGCAGGCAGGTGAAACTGCCGATGAGATCATGTCAAAAGCAGTGGAGCTTGGAGGAGTCGTAAGCGGTGAGCATGGGATCGGGTTTACAAAACTCAGATATATAGAACCCGAAAAGCTTGATGCCCTCAGGGCGTACAGAAAGGAGGTTGACCCCAACGGGGTTATGAATCCGGGAAAGCTGTCGGATCTTGACGTTCCCGACAGAATCTTTGCCCAGTCATTTAACCTGTTGGGCCTTGAAGCAAAGATCTTGAACCACAATTCACTTCTTGAGCTTGCGAATAAAATATCAACATGCATACGATGCGGAAAATGTAAAGCCGACTGCTGCGTGTTTTATCCTTCGGCAAATCTGTTTTTTCATCCCCGCAACAAGAATCTCGCACTTTCATCCCTTATAGAAGCGATACTATATGATGCCCAGCGGTTTCGGTCCGGCGGCCTTGGATTCATGGAGTATCTCGAGGAAATTGCGGATCACTGCACCATATGTCACAAATGCGCCGACCCCTGCCCGGTTGATATTGATACCGGTCTCATATCAATCGAGGAGCGCAATATACTTGCAGGTCAGAAACACAAACATACCCCTCTGTCCACACGAATGGTGCTGGGGTATCTGGGCAGCAGGTCTCCTTTTTACAACTTCTTTTTCAAGCTGGCTGTGTTGAAGATCGGGGTGAGATTTCAACGGTTCGGAGCCCGCTTGTTCTCTCTTTTTCCCGCAGCTGAAGAAAAGAAGAAACGATCCTTTTTCTCGCTTTTCGACGCCCCGGTTATGCCGGTCCCCTCAGGAACCCTGAGAGATGTTCTGCCGCCGTGCAGGGAAAATCAGGCGCTGTTTATCCGGCCATCCGGCAAAACTGAACAAACGGTATTTTATTTTCCGGGCTGCGGATCGGAGCGGATATTACCCGGTATTTCCAAAGCGTCATTGTATGTTCTGTTAAAAACCGGGACGGCTGTTCTCCTCCCGTCCCCTTTTCTTTGCTGCGGATATCCGGCAAAAGTAAATGCACATGATAATTCCGAAAAAAAGAATGCCATCAGAAGCAGGATTGTATTTACTCAACTCAGGGAAATGTTCGGCTATCTTGACTTTGACGAATGTGTAGTAAGCTGCGGGACCTGCAGAGAAGCATTAATTGATCAGGACGTCGAATCGGTTTTTAATGCAGGTGTGACGGATATCAGCGCATTTGTATTAAAAAATAATGACGTTGCCCTGCATCGGACAAGCGGCGAATATCTGTATCACAGGCCATGTCACGACTCCATGATGGGGATGGCCGAACCGGTTTTGAAGAGCCATGGAGTCGGGATTCAACGCACAGTGGACCACTGCTGCTCTGAGGCGGGAACGATGGCATTAAGCAGGCCGGATATTGCAGCATCGATGCGAAAGCGCAAAAAGGAAGCCGTTTTGTTATGCCGGAACGGTGATGAAGATGAAAAAACTGTTTTGACAAACTGCCCGGCATGTATACAGGGGTTGGGTCGACTTGGATCCGCAGGTATTAAGCCCCGGCACATCGCTGAGGAGATCGCCGCTTCTTTGGGGGGGGAGGAGTGGATGATGGAACTGAAAACCATGACGGCATCCGGAGAAGTAATTACATTTTAATCTTTCACCATGGCTATACCAGTTAAGAAACCGAAAATCATCGTTATCTGCGGCCCAACCGGTGTCGGTAAAACCGGAACTGCAATCATTCTCGCAAAACATTTCGGAGGAGAGATTATAGGAGCGGATTCCATTCAGATTTACCGGCATATGAATATAGGAACCGCTAAGCCCACGAAAGAAGAAAGAGTTGATGTTGCCCACCATATGGTGGATATAAAAGATCCGGATGAAACGTATGATGCGGGAACTTTTTCCGAAGAAGCATTAAAAAAAATAAAGGAACTGGAATTAAATGGGGTTTTGCCTTTTGTGGTGGGCGGGACCGGGCTATATATAAAAGCATTGATCTTCGGTCTATCAAGGAAAGTGCCCGCGGACCCGAGTATTCTTCACCGGCTGAAGAGGGAAGCAAAGGATCGCGGTCCCGCAGTTCTCTACAGGCGGTTGAAAGAGAAAGACCCCCATGCCGCCGGTAAAATCCACCCCAATGATATGTTTAGAATTGTCAGGGCGCTGGAAGTATACGAGACAACCGGGAAGCCCATTTCTTCTTACCATACCACTCACGGTTTCCGTGAGACAAGACTGAATCCATTGACCATCGGTTTAAAGGTGGACCGAAAATTGCTTTACGAACGCATAAATGTCCGTGTTGACAAAATGATATGCGACGGGCTCTTGGATGAAGTGAAAGCTCTCCTTTCCATGGGTTACGGCCCCGGGTTAAAATCCATGCAGTCCATCGGCTACAGGCAAATGATCGACTATTTAGAGGGGCGGGCAAGTTTCGATGACGCGGTACAGATATTGAAACGGGATACCAGACGATATGCCAAGAGGCAGCTTACATGGTTTACTTCGGTAAAGGGAATAAAGTGGTTCCACCCTTCCCAGGAAGATGAAATATCGAAAGAAATTAAGTCGTTTCTCAATGGTTAGCCCATAGACGGCTCGACTTAAAACTTGACATGCCAATGGATGGATAGTATGTTTCGTTAAACTGACAATCAGCCGATGGCGTAATATCTGATTGCGTTTATTTATCTGTTCCATGCATTTCTTCTATGTCATATTTTTGCTTTTTTATCGATTTGTTGTTTAGAGATAACTTCCGAATAATAATTTGGAAGACGTTTATATGTTTATCTGTGCCGAAGTAAAGCACAGCAGTAATAAGTCAAAACAATCCGCCGGCTGAACCGAACATGACGGAAAGAGAGGCCTAAATTGTCTGAGTCTTTGGATCGTGAAATCGGTGATGTTCTTCTGGAACTTGAAGATATTCATATGCATTTCGGCAAAGTGCGCGCTCTTGAAGGGATCAGTCTCCAAATCAGAAAAGGTGAAATCCATTCGGTGATTGGTCCCAATGGAGCAGGTAAGACTGTGATGATGAATATAATTAATGGGTTGTACCGACCCCAAAAAGGGAGCATCCGGTATAGGGGAGAAAAGATTAACCACTTAAAACCCTGCAAGCGAGCCCGATTGGGGATAGCAAGAACATTTCAGAAGGTGGAAGTCTTTGGCGGCATGACGGTGCTTGATAATATACGGTTAGGGCGCCATATCCATTTGAAATCAGGCATCCTGTCCGGAGCGATTTACTCCGGCAAGACGGCCCGTGAAGAAATAGAACATCGTGAATTTATTGAGCAAGAGATCATCGATCTTCTGGAGATAGAAGAAATCCGGCACCACTCCGTAGGCATGCTGCCTTATGGCCTTCAGAAGAGGGTTGAGCTGGGAAGAGCCCTGGCGCTTGAGCCCGAACTTCTCATTCTCGATGAGCCTCTTGCCGGATTAAACCTGGAAGAAGTGGAAGATATGGCCAGGTTTATCCTTGATATCAATGAAGAAAAGCGCTGGAAAGTGACCTGTCTACTGGTTGAACATGATATGGGTGTTGTGATGGACTTGTCGGACCGGGTCTTTGTTCTTAACTTCGGTAATATGATCACAGATGAGATACCATCCAATGTACAAAATAATCCGGAAGTGATTAAGGCATATCTCGGGGAAGAGGACCTTTATGCAACTCGAAGATAAACATACCGGCATCGCAGAAATTTTCGAAGACCTGACTATTCCCAAGCTTTTTCTTGAAAAAGCGAAAACATATGGAAGCAAAAGGGTCGCGATGCGTGAAAAGGAGTTTGGCATCTGGCGCCCCATCACATGGCATGACTATCTGGAAAACGTGAAGTATTTATCCCTTGGTCTGATCGGCCTCGGTCTTAAAGAGGGAGATAAAGTTTCCATGATTGGTGACAACCGTCCCCAGGGGCTGTGGGCTGAAATGGCCGCTCTTTGCGCCCGGGGAATAGGCATATGGCTCTTCCAGGACTGCCTCATCGAAGAAGTAAAATATATCATCAATCACTCCGATACCCGCTTTCTCTTTGCAGAAGGGCAGGAAGAGGTCGATAAGGGCATAGCCATCTTTAAAGAGTGTCCCAAGCTGGAAAAAATTATTTGGGATGATCCGAAAGGCATGAGGAATTATGACCGGGATTATTTAATTAGTTTTGAGGAGGTACAAGAGCTTGGCCGGGAGATGGATAAAAAGGAGCCGGACCTTTTCGAATCCCTTATTCAAAAAGGGCACGGAAAGGAGGTCGCTCTTTTATTCTATACGTCAGGTACCACATCCCTACCCAAGGGGGCGCTTCTTTCCCACAATAACATGCTTTCCATGGGACATCACCTGATGATGGTGGACCCCTGCCTGGATACCGACGACTATGTGTCTTATCTCCCTTTTGCATGGATCGGTGAGCAGATGATGTCAATTTCATGCGGGCTGCAGGTGGGGTACACGATCAACTTTCCGGAAGAACCGGGGACCGCGCAGGATAATATCCGGGAAATCGGACCGAATGTCATGTTTGCTCCCCCCAGAATGTACGAACAGATGACGAGAACCGTCCAGGTGAAATACCTGGACTCTACATGGATCAAGCGAAAATGCTATGAGATAGGAAGTAAGATCGGATACCATGTCGCAAATCTTAAATTCGGCAAAAAGGACGTGCCGTTTCATTGGAAGGTTCTTCAATTTGTTGCCTACGTGATCGCCCAGAAGAAAATTAAGGATCACCTGGGCCTTACGAATATAAGAAATGCGTATACCGGCGGAGCGGCAATGGGCCCTGATCATTTCCGGTTTTTTCACTCTCTCGGCGTAAACCTCAAGCAGATTTACGGTCAGACGGAAGTGGCGGGAATATCCGTGGTTCACCGGGACGGAGACATCAAGTTTGATACGGTGGGGCACCCGATCCCGGGCACTGAAGTAAACATTACGGATGACGGCGAGATAATAGTAAAAAGCTCATCGGTTTTTCTTGGCTATTATAAAAATGATGCGGCCACGGAAAAAGCGCTGAAAGACGGATGGCTCCATTCGGACGACAAGGGATTTATTGATGAAGATGGGCACCTGGTTGTGTTTGACCGGACAAAAGATGTATTCACACTCAATAACGGCAAACCGTTTTCACCGCAATACCTCGAAACCAGATTGAAATTCAGTCCGTATATAATGGATTCATGGGTCATCGGGGATAAACGGGCATATGTGACGGCCGTTCTTTGTATTGATTATTCAGTTGTTGGAAAATGGGCGGATGAAAAGAAAATAAACTATACCAGCTACCAGGAGCTGTCCCAGAAGCCGGAGATATACGACCTGGTTGAAAAACAGGTGAAAACCGCAAACCAGGATCTGCCTGAAGCAGCCCGCGTGGTTAAGTTCACAAATCTATACAAGGAACTGGACCCGGATGATGACGAGCTCACCCGGACGAGGAAACTCAGACGGGCGTTTGTGGAAAAACGGTATCAGAATATCGTTGATGCATTATATAAAGATAAGGATAAGGTTCATATTGACACGACCATCACCTACGAAGACGGCAGGCAGGCTGAGATCAAGACGGATCTGCAAATCAGAAAAATTGAGGTATGACCGGGAGGCATTGCCATGGAACTTTTTTTAATGACCATTACTTCGGGCGTGATGGTGGGCGGCATATATGCCCTGATTGCCTTGGGGTGGGTGCTGATTTATAAATGCTCGGGGGTGCTGAATCTTGCCATGGGCGAGATGACACTGATCGGCGCCTATATTTCCCTGAGCTTCTATAACTACTGGGGCGTTCCGTTTATTCCGGCACTTTTTCTTTCTCTTGTAATCGGTTTATTGTTGGGCGTGCTTACCGAAAGAATTTTTCTGGACAAACTGATCGGCGAACCGGTCCTCACCGTTATAATGGTCACCGTCGGACTCTCCTTTTTCTTTAAGGGATGTGTTGAGTTGATCTGGGGAACCGACACCAGGGTATTTACTCCTGAAGTCTTTTCCATGGAGCCCCTTAAAATCGGCCCGGTAGTTGTCGGTGAAGTCTATTTGTGGAGCTTTGTCGCCGCGATCACGCTTCTCATTGTTTTTGTATGTTTTTTCAAGTACACACGCTGGGGGCTGGCAATGCAGGCAACGGCCGATGATGAAATGGCGGCCCTCTCCATAGGCATCAGCGCCCGTTTTGTCTACGCCGCCGCCTGGGCCATTGCATTCATGGCTGCGGGAGTGGGAGGAACACTCTTGGGCAATATCAACGGCCTGAATATTTCTGTCGGGTATTTAGGGCTTCTAGTGCTTCCCGCGGTTGTGCTCGGCGGGCTCAACTCCGTCCCCGGTGCCATCGCAGGGGGGATTATCATCGGTGTCCTCCAGAATTTATGCGGGACATATCTGGACAGGTATTTTCCCGGAGCAGTAAAGGAAATCGCTCCGTTTATATTTATGGCAATTTTCCTTCTCTTTAAACCTTACGGTCTTTGGGGATGGGAACGTATTGAACGGGTTTGATCGGAGATAGTCTATGTCTACAACGTTTCTTCCATGCGGGGATTATCATCAGAGCTATTCAGAGGATCATGGCTGGTGGCAGACCAAGTTTATAAAAGGAAAAATGATTCTCCTGTTTCTTCTCTTGTTTGTCGGCATTCCACAGTTTGCCGATGTCTACTGGCTTAGTGTTTTTATCCAGGTGGGGTATACGGTTCTGGGCGCACTGGGTGTTCAGCTTCTCATCGGCTTTTGCGGGCAGCTGACGCTCGGTCATGCGGCGTTTATTGCGGTCGGCGCATATACAAGCACCCTGATGGTTCTTGAATTCCCCTGGCCGCAGATTTTTCTTGACTGGGGACTGGCTTATCCGGTGAGTTTGATCGTTGCCGCTGTTGTTGCAGGCATATGGAGTCTTCTTTTCGGATTGCCGTCGGCCCGGGTCAAAGGGTTTTATCTCATCCTAACCACAATGGCGGCCCAGTTCATTACCGTGGATTTCATTCTGACCCAGTATGTAAGCCAGATCGGCGGAAGGGGGCAGGCATTTTCCCTGCCGCCCGGCACCATTAAAATCGGTCCGTGGGTCATCGACAGCAACGAGAAGGTTTATTACCTGATGATCATACTTGTCGTTATCTGCGTATCCGGGGTCGTAAACCTCCTTCGTTCAAGAGTCGGCCGCGCATGGGTGGCCATCCGGGACAATGATATTTCGGCGGAAGTGATGGGTATCAATATTGTCAAGTACAAACTCTTTGCTTTTTTTACGGCAGGGTTTATCGGCGGCCTTTCAGGCGCGTTCTGGGTGAGTAACCTGGCGGCACTGAGCCCCGAACACTTTACATGGTTTTGGTCGCTGTGGCTTGTCGGCGTCATATTGATCGGGGGTGTGGGGTCAATTCACGGGACGATTTTCGGCGCACTCTTCATGGTTGTCGTCATGGAACTTTTGCAGCTGGGCATAATGCCTTTTGCCGACAGCTATCCTCAGCTTTTGCAAAAATTTCTATTTATCAAGGAAGCCACTTTCGGGCTCGCCATTTGCGGCTTTCTTATTTTTGAACCAAACGGCCTTGCTTACAGGTGGTGGCAGATCAAAAACTATTTCAACCTGTGGCCGTTTTCCTATTAATTGATTTAATAACCAGTGAAAGGGGGACTTATGAAGTCGAAGTTTCTATCAGTTCTTTTGGCACTCGTATTCGGATGCAGTCTGTTTGCAATCGGTTCGTGCAGCAAAAAAGCGGAAGATGAGGGGCAGAAAGAGGCTGCCCCGGAAATAAAAATAGGTTCGTTGAATGACATGACGGGCGCAACATCCGATGTTGGAAAAGACTATGCCCTGGGTATTGCGGAAGCGATCCACTATATTAATGACACCGGAGGCATCAACGGCAAGAAAATCAAACTGCACCAGTTCGACTACGGCTATCGTATCCCCGAAGCGCTCACAAAATATAACCTGTTTAAACAACTGGGATGCGTGGCCATTCTCGGTTGGGGAACAGGTGATACGGAAGCGCTGGCTCCCACGGTGGCAAAGGATAAGATACCCTACGTCTCGGCTTCTTATTCGGGCCATTTGTGCGATACATCCAAAACACCCTACAACTTTTTTTTCGCACCGGACTACTCGTCACAGGTGAGAGGGTTGATCACGGCATGGTATGATAAAAAATGGAAAAATCATCCGGACAACGGCAAGAGAAAACCCCGCATCGCAGCATGCTACATGTTTGCATCCGCCTTCAGCAGTGCCTCCATTAAGGCGTATAAGGATCATGCCGCCATACTCGGGTTTGAAGTTGGGCCTGACCAGGACGTTTCCCTTTTTGCCATTGATACGAAAAGCCAGGTGCTGGCCCTGAAGGAATTCAAGCCGGATGTGGTTTTACATACAAATACGGTCATGTCGGTCGCAGCCACCTTAAGGGATTCCTATGCGCTTGAGCTTGGCGCAGATAACATCATCAAGTGCTGGGGTTATGATGAAAATCTGCCGAAACTGGCGGGTAAGGCCGCAGAAGGCACCATTGGCTGTTCTCCCTGGGCGTTTTTCGGTCAGGATGCAAAGTTGATGGACAAGGTAATGGAATACGCGAAGAAGTATAATCCCGGTATCCCTTTGGAAAAACGAACCATCCATACGGTTCAGGGATGGGCCAGTGCCCTCGGCATGGCTGAGGCGTTAAAAAGAGCGGACAAGGCGGGCAGCCTCTCCGGAGAAAATATATTGAAGCAGGGCTTTGAAACCATGAGGGGGTTTGAACTGGGTCTCAATATAGCGCCCGTAACCTTTACCGCAACAGACCACAGGCCCATGAGCGAGGCCAGGATTTACGAATATCAGGATGGTGAATTCAATCTCTATGCGACGGTGGATCTGAAGAAGAGATGGCCTGAAAAATGGGAAAAAGAGTGGCTGGGCTGGTAAGAACATAGAACCCGTAACGGAGGTTTGTGATTTTGACTGAAGATAACATTATCCTCAAGATTAATAATATTGAAGTCAAATACCATGAAGTGATCCTTGTCATTAAAGGTGTGTCCATAAAGGTGCCCGAAGGCGGAATCGTTGCCCTCCTCGGTGCAAACGGCGCCGGGAAGAGTACGACGTTAAAGGCGGTTTCGGGCCTTTTGAAGCATGAAGACGGGGAAGTCACCGACGGGTCCATCGAGTATATGGGGGAGCGCATAGATAAAATCCGTGCCGATAAAATCGCCAAGATGGGCATTGTGCAGGTTATAGAGGGCCGCAAGGTTTTTGAGCACCTGACGGTTGAGCAGAACCTGAAGGTGGGAGCCCATATCCGAAGGCAGGGAAGGACCGTAAAAGAAGGGCTGGAAATGGTCTATCACTACTTTCCCCGTCTAAAGGAAAAGCGAAATGAAACCGCCGGATTTATCAGCGGCGGCGAACAGCAGATGACCGTTGTCGGACGGGCGCTTATGACAAGGCCCAAGCTTATTCTCCTGGATGAACCGTGCATGGGGCTTGCCCCGCTTCTCATCCATGAAATATTCAACATCATCAACAAACTGAACAAGGAGGAAAAAATATCCATACTCCTTGTTGAGCAGAATGCGAAACTGGCGTTAAGCGTTGCCCCCCATGCCTATGTAATGGAAAACGGACGGATTGTCATGGATGACTCTGCGGAGAAGCTTATGGAAAACCAGGATATTAAGGATTTTTATCTTGGACTCACGGACCACGGCGGAAGAAAAAGTTTTCGGGACGTCAAGCATTATAAGAGACGGAAAAGATGGCTTGCATAACCTATGAACTGAAACAAGGGAGATATAAAAAATGATTCCAAAAAAAAGTATGGTGGTCATATGTTGTTTTTTCATTGCCGCTTTTTTTGTGACCGGCTGTGTTGAACAGGTACCTGCTCCATCCGAAGAGAATTTTGTTTTACCCGAAGTCACACTTGACCGGGTTGAAGTGGCCCATTACTGGGGGTGGTGGTATTTTAAAAATACGGTGGAACCGACCATGGGTGACGCGGGAAACTATGGGGCGCCGCTTGATCTTGCATTTATATTCGACATCAACAATACAAACAAGTACCCCGTGAAGCTGGATGAGCTTAAATTCACGGTGGCGTTTGAAGAATTCGATCTGAATACCGTTAATTCAAAGGACGGTCAGTGGATACCTCCGGGAAAAACAAACAAAATCAGAGTCCATGCGATGTTTGACGGCCGCCAGTCCCTTTTAAGCCTCTTGGTTACAGGCGGGTTCAAGCTGAAAGAAAAAACAGGGGCTGCCGGACCCGGCCCTGCGCTTAAGCAGTTGGGCGAGTGGTGGAAGGCTGCCCCCACAATGTCTTTCCCCATTTATGTCAAGGAGGGGTCCTCTGTTTTTTCCGCCGGCAATATTTCAAAAGTCGGATCATTTAGCGCCGAGTTTCCCAAGTAATGCAGGTTGATTGAATGTTCTAAAAGGATATGCCGGGCGGATTAATAAGCCCGGTATATCCTTTTAATTATTTACTTCATAAAAATCATATCCCGTGGGTCCGGCGGAATCTGGAGCACGGAAAAAGTTGAAAAGACCGGATTCCCGATTCCGGCTTCCGCCGAATGACACCAGAGGATTAACAAAACTTCAATGCCGGCAATATTAAACGGAGACACGTATGACAACCGATAAAGACCGTACGTCAGGGTATTACAATCAGGAACTGGAAACACTGTCCTCGGGTGAGAGAGAGATCTATCTTAATTCGGAGCTTTCCAAAATTGTCGCCTATGCCTATAACAATGCCCCCGCTATACAGGACAAATTAAATACAGCCGGAATCCTCCCGGATCAGATAAAGAGTATAAAGGATCTCGAGAATATCCCCATAACCCACAAACATGAACTGTCCGCCCTGCAGCAGGAACATCCGCCGTTTGGCGGTTTTCTCGGCGTTCCATTCTCCCGGCTGAAAAGAATCTGCATGTCGCCCGGGCCTATTTATGAACCGGAAGATAGGGAAAGCAAGAACGATCGGTGGACCCAGGCATTTTTTGCAGCGGGTTTCAGGCAGGGGGATATCGGCCAGGTTACCTTCAGTTACCATCTTGTTCCCCCGGCGTTCTGGTTTGAAGATGCGCTTCACCGTTTAGGCTGTGCGGCCACACCCGGCGGTGTCGGGAACACGGAACAGCAGGTGCGCATGATGCGTGATTTAAAGGTTACCGGCTACATCGGCACCCCCAGCTTTCTGGTGAGCGTCAGAGAGCGGGCAAAAGAGGCCGGGTATGATCCGAAAAAAGACCTTTCGCTTTCGGTGGGCTTCGTCGCCGGTGAAATGCTTGAAGAGTCCTTGAGGGAAGATCTTGAATCGTCATTCGGCATGCTTATCCGACAGGGTTATGGGACGGCGGATGTCGGATGCATGGGGTTTGAGTGCTTCCATAAAAACGGAATGCACGTTCCCTATAACTGCATCGTTGAAATCGTCGATCCTGAAACGGGAAAGCAACTTGGTCCCGGCGAGACCGGAGAGATTGTGACCACGGTATTTGACGAAGTGTACCCCCTGATCCGATTTGGAACCGGCGACTTATCCTACTTCACGGATGAGCCCTGTCCGTGCGGAAGGACCACGGGAAGAATTGTAAAAATTCTCGGCCGAACCGACCAAGTGACCAAGGTGAAGGGCATGTTTATCCACCCGTCGTCGGCTGACGAGGTTATGGCCGCATTTCCCGATGCAGCCGGGTACCAGGTGGTGGTGACCCGTGACGATCACGTTGATAAAATGACATTTATGGTTGAACTGAAGGATGGTGTCAGCGCCACAGCCGAGCTTGCCAGAAAAATAGAAGCAAAAATTCCGGAATGCATGCGTGTAAGGGGTAATGTTGAATTTGTTGATCGCGGAACGCTGCCGGAAGATTGTAAAACGATAGACGACAAACGTAAATGGGATTGATTATTGATTTTTAAAGAAAGGATTTTTAATGACTATAGATGCAATGGATATTGATCAGCTTGACAGCGATGATATGGCCCGACTGATAATTGACATGTTCCACAGGATAGTTGTCCACTATGGACTCTGGTTTGCCGAGGTCAGGCACCAGTTGGGCAACGAGAAAGCGCTGGATATGCTGGGAAAGACGTTTGAGAAAAGTTTTGGAATCCAGCTCAAACGCCTTTCAACCCTATGCGGTTTCAGCGTCAGTGACAAGGGGATACCGGAGGCGCTTTTGAATATGAAGCGGGAGGATTTGCTGGCCCTGCTTAAAGGTGTTTCGGTAAACTGGCTTGCCAATGACGGCGTCTGGTTTCAGTCCGTGGAATTTAAAAACGGCATGAATGATGCCAAACGGTGCAATGATTCATGTTGGGCCCAGTTTTCTCCATTTGAAGCATGGTCTGTTAAACGGTTTTTAGGCCTGGGGGAGACGCCCGGTCTTCCCGGCCTGAAACGGGCACTGAATTTTCGCCTGTATGCCGGAATCAACACCCAGTCGTTTATTGAGGAAAGCGACGAGAGCCTGGTTTTTCAGATGAACGAATGCCGCGTTCAAGCTGCAAGAAAAAGAAAAGACCTGGATGATTATCCTTGCAAGTCAGGGGGCCTTGTGGAATATACGACCTTTGCCGGCGCCATTGATAGACGGATAAAGACGGAATGCATCGGGTGCCCGCCGGATGATCATCCCGCCGAGTGGTACTGCGCATGGCGGTTTTCGTTAAGGGAGAAGAGCTGATATGGAAAAGAAAAAGACGCTACTTGAACAGTTTATAAATGAACAGGTTATTAAGATTGATAACAAAAGAAAAGAAATGGCCGACAGCGGAACACCCTTTCTTCCCGTCATTGCCTTTTCAACATCTCCGGGCAGTCTCGGCAGTAAAATGGCACAAATCATCGCCAGTGAGCTTGGTTTTGATTTTTACCACCGCGAGATAATCAAGGAGGTCGCAAAGAGTGCGGATATAAGTCCTTCCCTTGTGGAAGGCATAGAAAAGGAACGGTTTTCAGGCGTGGAGGACTTTATTGCCTCCCTGGTCAGAAAGAACTACATCTGGCCGGGCCTTTACCTGGAGCACATTAAGAGAGTCGTTAACGCCATAGGAGATAAAGGCCATGGTGTAATTGTCGGAAGAGGCGCGGGGTTTATCCTGCCACCCAAAAAACGACTCAGCGTGCGAACCGTTGCCCCCTTTGAAAAAAGAAAAGAGAATATCATGCGGGAGTTTGATGCAACGGAAAGTCAGGCGGAAGAGCGGATCAGGACAAGGGAGGCCAGGCGCAAAGACTATATTAAGAAGTCGTTCAATGCAGACATTGACGACCCGGTGATGTACGATATGGTTATTAATACCGGGGACATGAGTATTGAAGCGTGCGCAGAGGCGGTTAAACTGTTTTATTCCAAAAAGTTTTCTATTTCATAAATTTATTGCCTGTTGCTGAAGCAGGCAATAAGTTCTTCCCGACTCATTACAACCGGCACATTTGTTTTTC
>Ga0180435_10000158_pt1 | contig 69235 bp, 65 predicted proteins | sample SS_ome_3_FD_132467 | JGI IMG/M metagenome (GOLD analysis project Ga0180435, IMG submission 132467) | Hypersaline lake sediment archaeal communities from the Salton Sea, California, USA - SS_3_S_1 metaG | ecosystem: Environmental > Aquatic > Non-marine Saline and Alkaline > Hypersaline >... | reverse complement strand
TGGAGGTAAAAAGATGGCAAAACATGAAACCCCTTTGTTGGACCAGTTAGAGTCTGGGCCGTGGCCGAGTTTCGTGTCCGATCTGAAGCAGCAAGCTGAAAAAAGGGCGAAAAACGAGGACAACATCGAATTCCAGATTCCGAGTGATGTGGTTGAGGATCTTATCGGTGTTCTGGAGCTTTCCTTTAAACACGGCCGGACCCACTGGAAACATGGCGGTATCGTCGGTGTTTTCGGTTACGGCGGTGGCGTTATCGGCCGATATTGTGACCAGCCGCAAGAGTTTCCGGGTGTGGCCCACTTTCATACCATGCGGGTAGCCCAGCCGGGCGGCAAATTCTATACGGCGGATTATTTGAGAAAACTCTGTGATCTGTGGGATTTCCGCGGATCCGGCATCACCAACATGCACGGTTCCACCGGTGATATCATTTTCCTGGGAACCACAACACCGCAGTTGGAAGAAGTATTTTTTGAGATGACCCATAAGTATAATCAGGACCTGGGCGGTTCCGGTTCCAACCTGCGAACCCCTTCAGACTGTATTGGTAGTGCCCGGTGCGAATATTCCTGTTACGATACCCAGGCCCTCTGTTATGACCTGACCCAGGAATACCAGGACGAGCTGCATCGACCGGCATTCCCCTACAAATTTAAGTTTAAATTTGATGGCTGCCCCAACTGCTGCGTGGCATCCATTGCCCGGGCCGACATCTCCTTTATCGGCACCTGGAGAGACGATATCAAGATCGATCAGGAAGCCGTAAAGGCCTACATGGGCGGCGAACTTCCACCCAATGGAAATGCGCACTCCGGTCGCGATTGGGGCGCCTTTGACATCAATAAAGAAGTTATTGATCTGTGTCCCACCAACTGCATGTGGATGGAAGGCAAAGAGCTCAAGATCGACACCAAGGAATGTACCCGCTGCATGCACTGCATCAACGTAATGCCCAGAGCATTGCGGATTGGTGACGACAGGGGCCTATCCATGTTGTTGGGCGCCAAAGCACCGATTCTGGATGGTGCCCAGATGGGATCAATGCTGGTACCGTTTATTAAAGCGGAAGAGCCCTATGACGAAATTAAAGAGGTGATCGAGAATATCTGGGATTGGTGGATGGAAGAAGGTAAGAACCGCGAACGCGTGGGTGAGCTGATGAAGCGTCAGGGCTTCCAGAAGCTTCTCGAAGTCACCGGTATCGATCCAGATCCACGTCATGTGAAAGAACCCAGATCCAATCCCTATATCTTCTGGAAAGAGGAAGAAGTCGAGGGTGGTTTTGATCGTGACATCAACGAATTTAGAAAATACCATCAGAGATAGGAGGGTACAATAATGGCATTTATATCTTCAGGATACAATCCGGACAAACCGATGGAAAACAGGATTTCCGACATCGGCCCGAAAAAATATGATCAGTTTTACCCTCCGGTTATTGCCAAAAACAAGGGTAAGTGGCTGTATCATGAAATTATTAAACCAGGTGTACTGGTTCACGTGGCCGAATCCGGCGACGAGGTATATACGGTTCGGTGTGGTGGTGCCCGTCTCATGAGCACAACCCACATTCGTGAAATCTGCGAGATTGCCGAAAAACATTGTGACGGCTACCTGCGCTTCACCACCCGTAACAACATCGAGTTCATGGTCGACAACAAAGACAAAGTTGATCCCCTGGTTCATGATCTTGAAAGCCGCAAGTTTGACGGCGGCAGTTTTAAATTTCCCGTGGGCGGTACCGGTGCCGGCGTGACCAACATCATTCATACCCAGGGCTGGATCCACTGCCATACACCGGCCACGGATGCTTCCGGACCGGTCAAGGCCACCATGGACGTACTATTCGATGATTTTAAAGATCATCGCTTGCCGGCTCAGTTGCGCGTATCCCTGGCCTGCTGTCTGAACATGTGTGGTGCGGTACACTGCTCTGATATCGCCATTCTGGGGTATCATCGTAAACCACCCATGCTGGATCATGAATACCTGGACAAGATGTGTGAAATTCCGTTGGCCATCGCAGCCTGCCCCACGGCCGCCATTAAGCCGGCCAAGGTAGAGGTTAACGGTAAGGAATTAAAGAGTGTCGCGGTAAAAAATGAACGCTGTATGTTCTGCGGCAACTGCTACACCATGTGTCCTTCCATGCCGCTGGCAGATGATGTGGGCGACGGTATCGTCATTATGGCAGGTGGAAAGGTTTCCAACCGGATTACCGCACCGAAATTTTCCAAGGTCGTTGTGGCCTTTCTGCCGAACGAAGCGCCCCGTTGGCCGTCTACCACCGAGTGCATTAAGAAGATCGTGGAAGCCTATTCCGCCGGCGCTAACAAATATGAGCGACTGGGTGAATGGGCGGAAAGAATTGGCTGGGAACGTTTCTTTGAGAAATGCGAGCTCGAGTTCACCCATCACCTGATTGATGATTTCCGTGATCCGGCCTACTATACGTGGCGCCAGACCTCACAGTTCAAATTTTAATTGTATCATACCAATGGGAGGCCTTTCGTAGGCCTCCCGTTCAACAATACCTAAGGGGTTCAACCATGGATTACGAAGAGGCAAAAGAACTTGTTGTTGCTGGGCTAATGAAGAAGCAGAAAATGAAATCCAAGTTCTATTTTAATGATTTGGCAAAACTCATCGGTGAAAAGCCCAGAGCCGCCAAGAAGTTTGTCAATCAGATGGTACAGGAAGGCGTACTGGAATACTGGTCCAGCGGCAGCACATCCATGTATGGTCTGCCGGGGACAGGTAAGCAGGCGGGGGCAGAGCACGAAGACTAAGTAGAAACCGCCCACCTACTGTTTTCTTGTAATATTACTTATTGGAACAGACTCAGACACCGCAGGAAAAAAACAGGTTCCCCGGAATCATTATATCTGCACTACGGGGCGGATCCGGGAAAACCATTTTCTCCGTGGGCATTATTGCCGCACTGACCCAGTGCGGCAATAAAATCGCTCCCTTCAAAAAGGGTCCCGACTATATCGATGCCGGCTGGCTGGCGTTGGCTGCCGGCCAGCCGTGCTATAATCTGGATTCCTACCTAATTCCCAAAGAAACCATATACGAATCCTTTGACTGTTATGCTAAAGATTCGGACCTGGCAATTGTCGAAGGCAATCGCGGTTTGTACGACAGCATAGAACGAAGCGGCCAAACCAGTACGGCTGAACTGGCCAAGTTTTTGGATCTTCCGGTCATTCTGTGTATTGACGGTACCAAGACCACCCGGACCATGGCCGCGGTGGTGATGGGATGCCAGCACTTTGACCCCGAAGTCAAAATCAAGGGCGTCATCCTCAATCGTGTTGCCGGGCCGCGGCATGAAAACAATCTGCGGACCTGCATCGAACATTATTGTGGCCTTCCGGTATTGGGGGCGGTGCCCAAGCTTCGAAGCCAGGCCTTTCCGGAAAGACATATGGGCCTGGTGCCAACACCTGAGCATAGCTGGGCCAACACCGCCATCCAGAAAATATCTGATGTCATTGCACAGCATGTCAATCTGGACGCGGTTTTAACGGTCGCCGGTAATCGTGGCGGTTTGAGAACGGAAACCCCAGAAAGCACACAGCGGTATCCAATTGAACGCAAACCACAGAAGAAAGCCCCGGATTTAGCAGCGTCATCCGTCTGCTTTGAAACGGTCGAGATGAACGCACCACGCCCCAGGATCGGGGTTATCCGGGATTCGGCCTTCCAATTTTATTATCCCGAAAACCTGGAGTCCCTGGTCGCGGCTGGTGGCGAGCTGATATTTACAAGCCCATTGCGTGAAGAGACGGTGCCGAAGATTGAGGCCCTCTATATCGGCGGTGGTTTTCCGGAAACGCATGCCAAAGCGTTGGCTGCAAATAGCACCTACCGTCAACACATTCTTAAATTGGCAGAAAACGGCTTGCCCATCTATGCTGAATGTGGGGGCCTGATGTATTTGGGCAACCAGTTGCAATTGGAAGACGGTATCTATGACATGGTGGGTTTCTTCCCGCTGGTTTTTGATTTGCACAAACGACCCCAAGGCCACGGTTATACCATCATCAATGTTGATCGCGAGAACCCGTTTTATACCATCGGATCCCAGATTCGGGGACATGAATTTCATTATTCCAAGGTCGTTGAAAACCCGGACATATCAGCACAGCTGGTGTTTCAGGTTGAGCGTGGTGCAGGGATTATCGGTGATCGCGACGGTATTTGCCGCAAGAATGTATTGGCCACGTATACGCATATCCATGCGCTGGGAACCCGTCAATGGGCCGCGCAGTTGGTGGCAAAAGCGCGTTCCTACCAGCGTCATCATTCCCAATGAACATGTCTGAAGCCGAACTTCAGCAAAAGATCCGGATCCTTATCGGCGAATCCGAGAGACGCCTAACCCTCGCTGACCTCCAAAAGCGAGTGTCTGGCAATAAGCGTGAAGGCAAAAATGCACTTCGAAAAGCGATCCACAAGCTCATTGACCAGAAAGAACTCATGTATGTCAATGAATTTGGCCACACCTTTCTGGTCGCGGCACTGAATAAACCGGTGCACTTGTCGCGACGGGTTGTGCTTAAGCCCGAAAGATGCAGTTTAAATGCGGATCCACAGGACATTGTCATCAATTTTCAACATGGCATTTCCTTTGGCAGCGGCCAGCACCCCACCACGCGATTGTGTTTGCGAGGGCTTGAAGAACTGATCAAAATAAAACCCAATCTCATCACAACACCCAACACATTTGCATTGGACATCGGTACCGGGTCGGGCGTTTTAATCATTGCTGCGATCCAGATGGGTCTAAAACAGGGTGTGGGAATTGATGTGGATCCGATATCGATTTCAGAGGCCAAAAACAATGTTCATATTAATAATCTGAACGATCGCATTCGCATTTCGCCCCAAGCATTTGAACAGATCAATCAATCATTTGATTTGATAATGGCCAATCTGCGTTGGCCCAGCTTGAATTCCTACTTGCCTAAAATGATTAATAATTTGAAATTGAACGGAGTGTTGCTTCTGTCGGGGCTCCGATGTCAAGAGCTGGATGAACTGCTTGCATTAAGGCAAAAGAACCTGTTACATCTGCTGTGGCAGAAAGAGGATAAGAACTGGGCAGCCGTGGGATTCAGCAGGTAATGCGCGTACGATAGTGAGGCAGAAGCTTACGGATGTGTCCGTTCGAAAAAATAAGGGGACGCCTTTCCCGTACACTTGAATAGGAATATTTTTTCCAAACAAAAAAGGGCCTTCATAAAAATTGTAGACCCTTTTTGTTTGTTTGGTTCGCTTAGTTCTCTTTTTTGGGATGGCACTTGGTGCAGGTGGTGGGCGCGGCTTTGGACTTGTTGGCCTTATTCCATTTTTTATGACAGGTGCGGCAGTTGTCATGCAGCGCTTCCGCATGCCACTCAAGCGATAGCTTGTCTTTTTCTTTTTTCTTTATCTTCTTGGTGCGCCATTCTTTTTTGACATCTTTGGGTACTTCGCCGGGCTTTTTGTGGCATTCGATGCACTTTTGAACATTATCCCCTGCTTTTAGGTCACTTAAGGGGTTGCCGTTTTCGTCGTGATGGCACTCACCACATTTATTTTTGTAGAGTTTCGGATTGGCAGCGGCATAGTCTTCCGCGTGCTTTTTATGGGAGAACTCGACAATCGCCTTTTCATGTTCATAATCATTTTCCATCTTGATGACATCAGGAACGGTCGTGCCGGCATATAGTGCTACAGATGCAAACAGCATGATCACACCGATGGCAATGGCTGTTAGATATCCCTTAGTTTTCATTTCTTCCCCTTGCCTCCTTTCATGGTTCTGGTTCACTTGTACGCTTTCGTTAGTAAAAAAAGGTATCAAGAATACGTATGACTGTCAATGGCTAAGCATCGGCAGCATTGTGATCGGCTTCGTCCACAATCGCTTTCTTTTTTCCGAAAATTCGGGCGCCCACGATGCTAATTTCATACAGTATCATTAGCGGCAGGGCCATCATGACCTGGGTGACCACGTCCGGCGGGGTTAAAATGGCTGCGCCGGCAAAAAAGAGTAGTAAAGCATATTTCCGATTTTTCTTTAAAAAAGGAACGGATACAATCCCCAACTTGGCTAGAAAGGTTATCACCAGCGGCAGCTCAAAAACCAAGCCGAATGCCAGCAGCAATTTGGAAGAGAAGCTGAGATACTCTTTCATGGAGGGCATGGCCTTAATGGTGTCTGTGGCAAATCCCAGAAAAAATTTAAAGCCCCACGGAAAAACAATAAAATAGCCGAACAGCGCCCCACCCACAAAAAATAGGGATGATAGAAAAATAATCGGGAGCAGCAGGCGTTTTTCTTTTTGGTATAAGCCGGGTGCCGTAAACATCCAGAATTGATAGATGATAACCGGAGATGCGACCATAATGCCGGATAGGAGCGCAGCTTTCAGAAATGTAAAGAACGCTTCGGGCAGATTGGTATAAATCATGGTATCATCGGCGCCCATTACGTTTATTAAAGGAGCCGTCAATATATGGAATAATTGTTCTTTGAATGCGTAGGATACCACAAAACCGACACCGACGGCGATAAAGCATTTGATCAGCCGGTTGCGTAACTCTTCTAAATGGGTCGTAAAGGGGAGCTTATCTTCCGCTATCATCGCTGGGGGTATCCTCTTTGCTCGCATCCGGCTTGGTTCCGGATGCATCAGATTCCGTGGATTCGTCGGTAGAGGGTGCTTCTTCTGGCTGGTTCAAATCATCAAAGGCCTGCTTCAGATCTCCGATGGCGTTATCACTACCGCGGGTATCGCTGCTTGTTTTTTCAGAGGATGGAATGCTGGCACTTTCCGTGGCGGGATCGGTTTTGGGCTGATAGTCTTCAATATTGTCAAAGGTTACGGTACCTTTGATATCTTGTTGAAGATCATCGAATGTCTCTTTGACCTCTTTGAAGTCCGCTTCGGATCCGATGGATTCTTTGATATCGTTGGTGGCCTTTTTAAATTCATCCATGGCCCGTCCGAGCGATTTAGCCAGATCGGGTAATTTTTTGGGGCCGATTACAATCAGTGCAATGGCACAAATCAACAGCATTTCCGGCATACCAATACCGAACATATGATCTCCTATCTTTCCGAAGACGAGGGTATTTCGGAAAAAATTTTTTCATGAGATATATTATTACCAGCCGATGTGTCAACTATTATGCATCATCGGGTTTCAGAACAATAAAATAAATCCGGCCGGGATGCTGCATATGACCGGCTGCCAACTCCGCATAGGGCCCATTGCCCCAAAACAGGTCGACCCGCCCGGGGCCGCGAATGGCGCCACCCGTATCCTGGTTAAGGATAAAAGCATGAAAGGGTTCCCAAGATTCAATCTGCCCGAATTGGTTTGCAATCGGTCGAACCGTTTCGATATAACCGAGGGCCCCCGGTGGAAATAACCGTCGATCCGTGGCCACCGAACGTTCAGGCGTCAGCACTTCCTGTAAATAGCCGATGGGCCCATCTGGTTCGATCTTAAAAAACACGTAGCTGGGGTTTTGGTTCAAAATGCGGTCGCGTTCTTCCGGGTTTGCATTCAGATAGGCCCGGATGGCTTGCATGGACATGTTTTCTTTGGCGATTTTGTCTTCATCGATCAATAGTTTTCCGATGCTGCGATACGGGTGCCCATTGCTGGCATGGTAATGCAGATTAAGAAAATCACCGTCGGGTAATAAGATACGACCGGATCCTTGAATTTGTAAAAAAAACAAATCAATGGGATCTTTAATCCAGGCCAAAATTTCGCTGGACTGGGACACGTGCGAGTTGGGCTGTACAATTTGATGTCGATCATAATACGGCACCACAGTCGAACCTGTATAACGTCCGATTATGGATTGGCCCGTATATCGTTCTGAGAATGAAGATAGATCAATGCGGATTAAATCAGATGGTGTGGCATAAACCGGGTGTTGAAATTCATCGCTTGGCGCTAGGCTGCCTGGAATGGTCGGTTCATAATATCCCGTAAACAGGACCTCCCTTTTCCAGTCACTGCCAACGGATTGGTACACAACACAGTGTTGGGCAATAAATTGATTAAGTTCTTTTTCCGAGGGATTTTCAGCAATGAGGTCGGCAAACCGGTTCAACGAGTTGATGAGGTGCTCGGCGGTATAGGTATCGTCGCCATAAACAAAAGAACGATCACGGGGTACGCGATTTAAATAGGCCAGGCTTTGGCTAATGCTGTGGATCAAACGGCGGTAGTGATGATGGTCTTTAAAATCAGGAAACCGGGAAAGCCTGAGTTGTTTTAATGCCGTTGATGGCGACACCTCTGGTTTCCGTTGCAGGTAACCGCAGCCGGAAAGTAAAACCGGGAGCAGGAGAAGACCGAGGATCCGATACCAACGCATTTTAGAAAATAGGCGCATCATTCAGAATCATCCATGTTGAGTTTTCGCGTGGTGGTTGCGACCGTTGCCACTGTAAGGTCTTTGTTTTCATCCTTTTGGGTGATACCCAGTTCCTTGAACTTGCGAGCAGAGCTGAATACCCGGCGTTCCAAAGAGCCCACGACCTTGTTGTAGGTTTGTGTGGTGCGTTCGATATCCCGGCCCAGGTTGTTGATATGCTGTCCCATGGTGGCGAGACGCTCAAATAACTCCGTGCCCAGTGCACTTATTTTTTTTGCGTTTTCAGCCAATTGCTCTTGTTGCCACCCAAAGGCCACTGTTCTTAGTAAGGAGATCAAGGTGGTCGGGGTGGCCAGAATGACATTTTTACGGACCCCCATTTCGATCAGCCGGGGATCTTGAGCCAGGGCCGCGGAAAAAAAGTTTTCGCCAGGGATAAATAGAACGACGAATTCCGGAGTTGGTTGAAATTGAGTCCAATAGGCCTTCTGGGATAGCTGGTTAATGTGCGTTTTGACATGCCTGGCGTGGGTCGCCAGATGCGCTTCCCGCTGTTCTTCGGAACTGGTTTCCAGGGCGTCAATATAGGCTACCAGCGGAACTTTGGCATCGATGATGATCTGGCGCTGTCCCGGTAACTGGACAACCATATCCGGTCGCAAAATGCCATCTTCGGATCGGGCCGAGGCTTGTTCATAAAAATCACAATGGTTCTGCATGCCACTGAGCTCGGCCACACGTTTTAAGGTAATTTCACCCCATCGGCCCCGGATATGGGGCACCCGCAAGGCATTAACGAGTTTACCGGTCTCTTTTTGGAGCACATCTTGGGTCTGAATGAGGGATTGTACCCGGGCCGCTAAACCGCCATAGGCTTTTTCACGGGAGCGTTCCATGGCCTGAATATGTTCTTCATATCGCTGGAGAGCTTCCTGAAGGGGCACAACGCTGTCTTTTACGGCTTTTCCCCTGGCGTCAAAATCTGTTTTGGCTGTTTCGATATACTTTGACAACGTTGATTGGGCGAGGTCGATAAAGACTTGGTTGTTTTGTCTCAGTGCATTGGCAGATAGGGCCTGATAGGTTTCAGTAAGGCTCGTGCGAAGCTCTTGAAGCAGGGTAATTTTATCTTCAAAGGCCTTTGTTTCCTTTTCGATGCTGGTTTCCAGGGTGGCAATCTGATTTTTTAATTCAGTATTGGTGTTCTGAAGCGCGCTTATTTCCCGGTTGCGCTTTTCTAAAGACGTTTCAAGCGCTGCCACCTGGTCCAATTTGCTCAAAGCTGCCGAGCGTTCCTCTGAAACCGCAAGCAATTGCTGGGTCAGAGACCGAACTTCTTGCTTGGATGCCTCCAGGTGGGCTTTCAGCTCCTCAACGGCTGCTTGATTTTGACGGATTGTTTCCCTGTGGGCGTCGCAGTCTGCCTTGGTTTTTACAAGATGCGGGGTCAGCCGGTACTTTGTCAGCAACCATCCCAAAAAACCGCCTAAGACAATACCCGCGACGATGAGCAGCGTGAGCTCAATGGGTGCAAAGCTCAACTGCATAAAGCATTCCCTTCGGAGTCGCGTTCACGCACAAAATCACCACTTTTGCCGCCGGATTTTCTTTGTAGCCAAACATTTGAAATGGATATGTTTTTATCAAAAGATTTGCACATGTCATATACGGTCAATGCCGCGACGCTTACAGCTGTCAAGGCTTCCATCTCCACCCCGGTTTGACCCACGAGGCTGATGGCGGATTGGATCCGGATGGTGCTCGCCTGCAGGTCCGGAAAAAAGTCGATTTTTGCATGGGTGATGTTTAAGGGATGGCACATGGGAATTAGAGCGGCGGTGTTCTTGGCGGCCATTATTCCGGCAATCCGCGCAGTCTCAAGCACATTCCCTTTTTTGACCTGATGTTGGGTGATTCGCTCAAGGGTTTCAGGCTGCATGCAGACCACGGCTTGGGCCTCTGCCTGGCGTAAGGATGCTTTTTTTTGGGTAACATCCACCATTCTAACACGCCCGTTTTTATCCACATGCGTAAATTCCGACATTGCATAAGCCTTTCTATGGGGTATCTTTAAAAAATTCCGTTTTACGGGTAACCGTTGTCTTTATGGCATTGAGGGTATTCTCGAGAGTCGCCAGCACATTTTCGCGGATATCACCTGCCACAACAAGAAACATGACATCATCGCCTACTGTTAGTTTTTGATCTGCGTTGATCGCCACCAGAATGTCGATAATACCGGGATCCTTTTTGCGGGTATCAAGTATCGATTGTAACGTTTCGTGATTAACCTTTACGCTCAGGCCGGATACGGCCCGACCATCTCGTGACGTGCTGCGCACAACCCCATTGTGGCATAGGATCATACCTGCTCGCGCATATTGCGGATGGGCTTTTATTTGTTGAATGAGCTGTTCAATTCCCATGGACTGTAAGTTTCCTATTGGCCAATTCAAGGTCTTCTGGTGTATTGATGTTGTAAAACGATATGAGATCCGGATCTATTTTTCTTAATACAGATTCGGGGATTTCCTTTATGGTCAACTTGCTGAATAATTTGCTGATTTTGAGCTTATGCTGATTCAAAGCATTTTGAACTGGCCCCAGAACGCGCCGGGAATAAATGGCACACAGTGGTTCATAGCCAAGTTTCGTTTTTGGAACGATCACATCTGTTTGACGATCCATATAACGGCAGAGGGTCGTGACCACATTCACGTTCAAGAATGGCGCATCACAGGCCGTGATGAAGGCATGCTCTGTTTGGGAATAAAATAAGCCCGTATGAATACCCGTTAACGAGCTTCGCCGATTGTAGATATCTGCTACGATGAGAGCATCCCATTCGAGAAAAGTTACGGGTTGATTGGATACGATGATGATGTCCCTGAAAAGCGTCTTAAAGACCGCCATTAATCGATCTATGATGCGGCTCTGGCCAACCATTAGGTTCGATTTTTGAGCTCCGTTGAATCGTCTGCTTTCACCTCCTGCCAGTAAAATACCGGTACAATTAGGCTGCTTCATGCTTTGGCTATGCTAACTCAATCATGCAATTTAATCGTGTTTGTTCGGTCACGGATACGGTATGTGGACGTTTCTTCTGACAAGCAGAGATCGCGCCTGGAACCATGAACACATTAAAAGACAAGCAACTTAAAATCAAGGCAATTTCGAGTGATGAAACCCGGGTGTTGCAATTTTATCCCAAAAGGTGGGCCACGATCTGGGCGGCGGAGGGGGGCGCAATCAATACAGGCGGACCACGGGCCAAGGTGACGTTTTTAGATAAGCGCAAAAAATAATTTGTTCCATTACGGTTAAAGATTGTCATATAGACCGCATCTACGTTATGAATAGACCGCTTGCGTTAAAACGGTCAAACCAATATCGAGGTGAAGCATGGGGGTCAAAGAGCATAAAAAGGGCGCGCCAAAATCATGTAAAATTGCCATTGTGACGGTGTCAAGTTCGCGGTTTCTCGAAAACGATGACAGTGGGAATTGGATTAAAAATCGATCAGCAAAGGAAGGCCATCAGGTGGTCTTGCATCAGGTTGTTCCGGATGACAAACGAAGCATCGTTGCGGCTGTTTTCGAAGCACTTGATGTTTCAGGCGCCCAGGCGATTTTGGTGACCGGTGGAACGGGTATAAGCCAGCAGGATGTTACCATAGAGGCAATCTCACCCCTGTTTGACAAAGAATTGACCGCTTTTGGGGCTTTGTTTACCGCTTTAAGTTTCGAACAAATCGATTCCGCTGCCATCCTGTCGCGGTCGACGGCAGGCATCGTCCACGGCGCCGCAGTATTCTGCATGCCTGGCAGTCTCAAGGCCTGCAAACTTGCCTGTACACAATTAATTTTTCCAGAGCTGGGACATATTTTGAAGCACATTATCACGGGTTGAAAATGAAACCAGACCGGCCTTCGAAAACAGGCAGCAATTGGCTAACGGCCGTGGTCGCCAACCAAAAAGGGGAAATATTTGAGCTGGATGGGTATGCTGCGGTGGGTATGTCCGGAAACCGGTTCGTGCCGTTGAAGAAAGATCAGAGTGTTTCGATACCATATGGTAGTGAACTGATGTTTTTACCGCATCGAACACCTATTTTATATGCCATCCAAAAGCAGCAATGTGTATCCCTTGGTCGCAATCCATATGACGTGTCCAAGAAGATCTTCCCCGTTGCCGCCTTTAATTCACCGGGTTACATCATAACGCATAACAGTGCCTACGAAGACAATCCCGAGGCAGCACCCTTACCGCTTTTCTCTTATGGGGCCGTGGGCTGGTTTGACGGTGGTTTTCGATCGGCCGTGTTGCAGGTAGATCCGGAAAGAAGGCAGGATCTGCGCTTGATGCCGCCTGAAAAGGTTGAGGCCGGCATCCAACGAATGCGTCAGAAGTTGCCCAATAACAGGCTGAGCCATCACCTTGAGAGCTGTGCGTTAACGTACGGCTGTCCGGCGGGTAAAAATTTTTTCCTGGGTCGCTATGAAGCCCCGTTGCCCACGGCGACCACATGTAATGCCGACTGTTTAGGGTGTTTGTCTCTCCAGAAACAGCCGGGAATATCCTGCAGCCAAGAACGGATCGCATTCGCACCAACGCCAGAGGAGATCGCCGGTGTTGCCCTGGTCCATATCCATGATGTCCAGCAAGCGATCGTCAGTTTTGGTCAGGGATGTGAAGGCGAGCCATTGCTGGCGGCCGATGTTATTACACCCGCGATTCAGTTGATCCGAAAAAAAACATCCAAAGGAACGATTCATATCAACACCAATGGCAGTTTGCCCGGGGTGATCAGGCAATTAATTGGTGCCGGACTCGATAGTGTTCGTATCAGCATAAACAGTTTTAGGGAACCTTGGTATCAGGCTTATTTTCGACCCAAGGGATACAACTTTAAGGATGTAATCAAAACCATCCGCAGTTGTTTGGAAAATAAGGTGTATGTTTCCATTAATTATTTAAATATGCCGGGTGTAATTGATTCACCTGAAGAAGCTGACGTCCTGGTAAATTTTTTAAGACAGTGCCCGATTCAACGCATCCAATGGCGAAATTTAAACTACGATCCAATACGATACTGGACGGCTATGCAATCGGCAGCATCGAGTGGTGAACCCATTGGAATCCGGCATTTACTCACGCATATCCGGACACTATTTCCGGATCTTTCTTTTGGTTATTTTAATCCGCCCAAGGAACTTTGGTAATGGCATGGATTGCGGCTAAAGTTGTGATTCAAGCGGACAACATGACCCAGGCAGTTGAGTTGATCTCAGATATATTCTACGATCTGGGGGTAAAAGGCGTCCAAATTGAGGACCCGCACCTTGATCCCGAGGAAGGTTGGGGTGCGGATGCGGTACCCAAACCACGGCAAGATGCTGTGATTGGCTATTTTCCGGACACCTGCCAATGGCGTACTGATCTGAAATTGCTTCAGGAACGGCTTGAGCGACTAGAAAAAACGCATCAGTTTCAATTCACGCTAAGTCATCAGTGCCTGGATGAGGCCGATTGGGCTGAATCATGGAAAGCCTTTTTCTGGCCCGAATCGATTACAGCGCACATCACGGTAAAGCCCTCCTGGCGGGACTATACGGCCCGATCCCGCGAAATCGTCCTAGAGATCGATCCCGGCATGGCCTTTGGAACGGGCACGCATCCAACAACAGCATTATGCATCGGCCTCATGGAAAAATATGTGTCCAGGGGATGTTGCTTTTTAGATATCGGTACCGGTTCAGGTATTTTGATGATAGCAGCGGCCAAACTGGGTGCCGGCAAGCTGGTGGGCATCGATAATGATGAGATGGCGGTGGATATCGCCAAAACAAATTTAATACGAAATCAAATCAGTAGCCGTCATTTTGATGTAAGCGTTGGAAATTTATTCGATGATTTGGAAGGAAAATTCGACCTTATTGTGGCCAATATTTTATCGGGTCCGATTCTCAGCCTTCTGGAGACCATTGACCGGTACATGAATACAAAGGCTGTATTCATTTGTTCCGGTATCTATCAGGGCAATCAGCTAGCCGTCGTGGAAAAGATGCAGTCACAGGGATTGGTGCTGATTGAAACACGGAGCCAAGATGAATGGGTGGCCATGGCCTGCCAAAACGCTTAGGATCGTGGCTTTTCCGGTCCAATTAGCTCATCCGGAAACCTGGGTCACTTCTGAGGCCGGCACAAACTGCACTTTCTCCTTCATATCGGCCATCATACGACGCAGGATTTTGTAGGTTCGTCGGTAGGGATGGGCGATTCCGATGGCGACGCCGTGCTTTTTTGCAATTCGAATCAGCTCTAAAAGTTGCTTTTCAATAAATTTATTGTCCTGGAAGTGATCAATAAAGATATCCCGTTCTCCAAAAGGCAGCTGCAATAAACCGGCAGAATGTCGGCAGATGGTTTTTTCGGTTGTGCGGCTATCGATAAAATATAAATCGCGTTGCTTCATCACCGTAAAGAGTTGACGCATTTGGGCAGCATCCGCTGTCATTTTTGAGCCCATATGGTTGTTGACCCCGGATACAAACGGCATTTCATCAAGATTCTGAATAAATCGTTGAAGTCGCTCATCGGGTGACATGTTGCATAAAAGTGCACCGGGGCCTGGATTCGCACGGGGGTATTCAAACGGTTCCATGGGTTGATGCAACATTATTTCGATATTGTGTTTTTGGGCTTCTGCCAGGATACTGTTTTTAAATGGGCTTTGGGGCAGCATCGATAGCGTAAGCGGCAGGTTCAGGGAAAGAAACTTGGTAACGATTTCCCGATCGTAGCCAATATCATCCAGAATAATCGCTACCCGGGGCAGACCGTTATCCGGTTTTAGCAGGGGTGTCGTTTCCGGTTTGGGGCGAGGGAAATCTTTTGAGGGATATATTTCAAATTGTGGTGTGGGTATATGCGTCTGGGCTTTGCCGCCATCATTCGCCAAGAGCGTTATGGGTCTCCGCTTAATCAACATGTAATGGGTTAGAACCCCGGCAATGAGGATGAGGACCGTTAAAATGATCAGCCCGACAGGAATTTTTAAATACTGCCGGGACCGATTATTTTTTTTTGTCTTTTTTCTTTTGGCGGTTGCGGTTCTTTTCTTGGTTCGCTTACTTGGCATTCGAGATGTCTTTGAAAATGTCGTAACTGATTAGAAGTTCAAGCGCACGCGTGACCTGGTTGTCTTGGCGAAGATTTTCCAGAAGCACCATCTCGGTTTCTGACAGTTCGTTTTTCAGGTCCTGATCTGATTGGGGCGTTTCTTTAAGCGGTTTGGACTCTAAATGATTCTTAAGGTCTTTTTCCTTGAGTAGGCCCTCCGAAGACGCCGAATTATCCGGTTGGTTTTGTTCTTGCTTTTCCACTGTAATATCCGGTTTTATTCCGGTGGCCTGGATAGACTGTCCGTTGGGGGTGTAATACCGGGCGATGGTGAATTTTAGCCCGTAGCCGTCCCTAAGGGATTCAACGGTTTGAACCGAGCCTTTGCCAAACGTTTGGGTCCCCAGAAGGAGTGCACGATTATGATCTTTAAGTGCGCCGGCAACAATCTCAGATGCGCTGGCACTACCACCGTTTACCAGAACAATAACAGGATATTCGCGCGGAACATCGTTGCTGCGGGCCTGATACACATTATTGTGTTTATCCTGCCGTCCTTTAATGGTTAGGATTGTTCCTTTATCAATGAAAAGATCGGATATGGATATGGCCTGTGATAGGATGCCGCCGGGGTTGTCTCTAAGGTCCAAAACAAGACCCTTGAGACCAGCGTCGGCTTGTTCCAGTTTTTCCAAGGCCGCAACCACATCATCCGTGGTGCTGTCCCTGAAATTGGTAATGCGGATATACCCGTATCCAGGTTCTAGGGACGTGGACTTAACACTCCGGATCGGTATGACGTCTCTTACCAAGGTAAAATCGATGGGTTCTTTCTCGGTTTCACGAAGAACGGTGATAACGACTGTCGTTCCCTTGGGACCGCGCATTTTCTGAACAGCGTCCCTTAATTCAGAAGTCGCGACGCCATCTACCTTTACGATTTTATCTCGGGCTTTAACGCCGGCCCGAAAAGCCGGGGTCCCTTCGATGGGCGATACAACCGTAACAAAACCGTCGCGCATGGTTACATGAATTCCGATACCTGTGAATTTACCTTCCGTATCGATGCGCAGCTCTTGGTAGGCTTCTGGTGGTAGTAGGGCCGAATGTGGATCCAGACTGCTGACCATCCCTTGTATGGCCTTTTCAATTAGGTCTTCGGATTCTACGGGGTCCACATAGTTTTTCTGTACGATTTCAAGAACATCGGAAAATATCTTTAAGCCTTTGTAGGTTTCGTCGCTGCCGGCAGAAAGTTTGTGATAAAATCCGGCCCCAGCAATTGAAACAATCACGGAGACCATAAAAACGAGCCATAATTTTGTATGGCGATAACGATTCGCTTGCATTGTCGCTCCTTTATCCTTGGTTGATCCAGGGAACGGGGTCAATCGGCTGCCCATGATGACGAACTTCAAAATGAAGCCCGGGATCATCCAGGGACCCGGTATCACCAACTGTGGCGATGACTTCTCCTGCTTCCACTAAATCACCTTTTTTCTTAAAAAGTTCTTCGGCATGAGCGTATAGGGTATAATAGTGGTCGCCATGATCGATAATGATCATGTTGCCATAACCCTGGAACCAATCCGCATAAAGGGTTTTTCCCTTGTAAACTGAATGAATGGGCTCGCCCCGTTCTGCCCGGATACTGATGCCGCTTCGGAAATTAACGATCTTGAAGCGGGCATTGGTATAAGGGCCAAAGAATGCGACTATCTTACCTTTTACCGGCATGATTAGCAAGCCCTTTAGATCGGAGAAAACCTGGGCCGCGGATCCGGCATAAGGGCGATTTCCAGGGTTTTCTTTTTTAAATCCACTGATGGTCGTATTCAGCTCCTTGGCTGAATTTTTCAAGGATTCAATCGCCGCAAGGGTTAATGCTTTCTGGTTTCGGATTCGGCCTAACATCGAACTGCGCTTTTTTTGCTGGCGGGTTATGTTCACGATTTGGGTGCTTAATGTTTTTTCTAGCGCATCCTTTTCTTTTTTCTGGCCAAGCAGCTTTTGGCGAATTTGATCAAGTTCGGACTGATTTTTCATCAAAGAGATCAGAATCCGATTATCCTGCTGCAAAATGGTTTCTATGGCCCGTTTTCTCTGAAATGAGTCGTAGAGGGTGTCCGCAGAGGCTAGTACATTGAGTTTGCCGCGCTGATGGAGCTTATACAGTGCCACGATTCTTGAGTGGGCATAGGCCTCGTTTTGTTTGATCTGCTCAGAAAGCTGGTTGGACCGGCGTTGATTTGCTAGTATTCGTTCGTTCAAGGTGCGTATATCTTTTTGAATCATGGATTTTTTCTGTCGCGCTGCATTAAGCGACCGGTTCAAGGTATCCAATTCTGCGATAACTCGGGTTTCTTTTTCACTTATGGATACAATCTCTTTTTTAGGATCGCCATTATTTTCAGCAGATAAGTCAATCGGTGTGGTGAGGTTGCCGATGGTAGACAGGAGACATATAATTAAAACGCATATGATTGAATCCGGCTTTATGGCGGCCTCATGGCAACGGATTCGGTGATATTCAAGCATTAGTTTTTTAAAAATTGTTTTAATGACAAAAAACATCCCAGCAAACCTACCAGCATACTTGTAACGATGATTATTAGCACCTGTATGAGCGTGAGAAATTGAACTTCGAGGGATGCCAGTGAAAGGCTGGTTTGAAATTTCGATATAATTAATTGATAAGCTATAAATAAACCGATCACCCCCAGTGTAGCGCCCAGGGCGCTCAACAGAAGCCCCTCGATATAAAAGGGAGCGGTGATAAACCGATCCGTGGCACCCACCAATCGCATAATTTCAATTTCTTCCCTTCGGGAATACAGCACCAGCCGTATGGTATTGGCGATAATAAAAAGAGTCGCCACGAAAAACAAACCACCAAGGGCATAGCCCACAAATTTAAAAATATTGATGATGTGGGAGAAGCGTGCGATGAAATGCTGACCGTATTCCACTTCAGCAACCTGTTGAAATGTTTTAATTTTTTCCGCCAGAGCCGCCACAGCATTAAGTTCCCGGGAGGCATCCGCGATTCGGATTTCAAACGCATCCGGCAGCGGATTTTTTTTGAGGTTTTCAAGCAATGCGGATTGATTCCGCATTTGGTTTTTTAATTTATCGAGGGCCGTTTCCTTGGAAACAAATGTAAGGTCCTGAATATCCTCAAGCTGCTGGAGTTGGTAGCGCAGGTCCAGACGATTGGCATCGGAAGCATCTGACTTGAGATAGACAAGTACTCGGATACCTTGTTTCCATGAATTTAATAAGGCATTGGTATTGATGAAAAACAATGAAAAGGAGCTAATGATTAAAATCGACAGCCCAATGGTAACAACAGTAATGGCATTTAAAAACCGATTGTCGGATATGTCTTGTAAGGCTTTTTTAACAAAAAGTGTTATCATGCGTTTCCATTCAAAAAGACTAGGATCTAAAACTGGACACGACCATGATCCAGAAAGATAACACGATGCTTGGTGTTACGAATCAGATCTTTATCATGGGTTGCAAACAAGATGGTGGCACCGTGCTTATGGTATGCTGTCAGTAAGTTAAACACATTTTCGGCTGCATCGACATCGAGGCTACCGGTGGGTTCATCGGCCAAAATGATCTTGGGTTCGCCCACCATGGCCCTGGCAATGGCAATTTTTTGCTGTTCGCCACCCGATAGACTCAAGGGAAAGGACTTTTTACGGTCTTCCATCCCAACCGTCCGAAGTACGCTGTGGACTTTTTTCTGGATAAATCGCTGACCGAGTCCTTTGGCCTCCAAAACAAGGGCAATGTTTTGATAGACGGTTTTACCCGGAATCAGTTTGTAGTCCTGAAAAATGATCCCGATTTTTCTTCTGAGCATATGGGCCCTGTGCCGGGGAATACGGGCCAGGTTCATGCCATCGATCAGTACCTGCCCATCGGTGATGTCTTCCCCGAGGTAGAGTATTTTCAGGAGGGTGGATTTACCGGCGCCACTTGGACCGGAAAGAAACACAAACTCATTTTGGAATATATCCAGGGTAATATTGACGATCGCAGGTTTGGATGCATATTGTTTGCTGACCCGAAACATCCGAATCAGTGCATTGTCACCGGATTTCATCTGGCATATTCCTGACCCATCTCGCGGAACAACGCGGCTTTGGCGATGTTGAAGTCGTAAAGTGCGCTGTAGTAGCTGTTCATGGTGCGCGCCAGAAGTGTCTGGGCGGTTAAAACATCCGTGGAAGTTGCCACCTGCTCTTTAAAGCGCTCTTCATTGATGCGCACATTTTCACGGGCTTGCTCGATGGCCGTTTCAATGGTGGCGATATTCTTTTCAGCCGTCTGCATGGTCAGAAAAGCCTGGGTCACACTCAAACGAATGCCGTCTTTGAGTTTGTCTCGGTTTATTCTGGCCTGGGAAAGGCGGCTCTTTTTTTGGCGGGTACCATTGGAGGTCTTACCCCAATCCCAGATATTCCAGGAAGCGATGGCGCGGATATCCCAGACGGATAAATCGTCTGGGTCAAAACCGTCTTCGGCAAGGTTTACGTGCCATTCATCATCGTCACCAAAGCGGTAATAGTTGTACTGCAGATTGATGGTGGGATAATAGGTTTGCTTGGTTAAATCAATATCTTTTTCCGCTATCGCGACTTCCAGGTCAGACATATTAATTTCGATGCGGTTATCCAGAGCCGTCTGGATACTGGTATCCAGATCGTAAGCAATCGGCGCAACGTCAAGCACATCGACCACGGCTATGGGTTGATGCGTGGGCCGGCGCAACAGCCGGTTCATGTTGGCGCGCGCGATCTCGAGGTTGTTTGTGGCAAACACCACCTGCTGTTTGGCCTCGGCCAGCAATACCTGGGACTCCAGCAGGTCGTTTAAGGGTGACATGCCCACCTCATAGAAGTTTTTGACCACATCGGTTTGGGCGTTCACCTGACGGACGGTTTCTTTGGAAACGCTGAGAAGTTTTTCCGCCTTTAGAATTTCAAAATAAGCCCGGGTCGCATCCAGCACCACGTCCTGTCGAACCAGTTTTTGGTTGGCCTTGGCCATATTCAAACTCAGTTCGGCCACCTTGTACTGAGTGGTGATGGCAAAACCGCTGAATAGGGGCTGGGTGGCGGAAAACGTAAAGGTGTATTCATTCCAGGGCGTAGCGACCGTGCCAAAGGCAGATTCGATTTCTTCTTCATTGTATCGATATTGGTAGGTGGTGTTCAGCTTGGGATAGAATTCCGCCCGGCTGCTCTTTTTGGCATAGGCGGCCGCGTCGGTTTCTTTGCTGGCAGCTTTAATATCCAGATTGGCTTCCAGCGCAATTCGAATAATTTGTTTCAGGGCCAAGGGTGGGGTGTCTGGATCAGACGCATAAAGTTGTACCGGTAACCCGATGGCGGTTACCATGAGCGCACAGATACAGAGCCGGAGAATTGGTTTTGTCGATATCATTGAAGGGGCCTCCCTTGTGGTGGAATTATTATGATTTGACCCACTGGCAAATCCTTGTTAAAAGAAGGTTACGATGAAGGAGTGCTGTCCCCAGTTTTCCTTTATCCGAGCCTCCGCTGAAACCCAAATATCGCGCTTCTTCCGTTTTAGTGGAGGCTTTTTATTACCTGAATAATGATATAAAATCAACTATTTCTTATGCTGAACGCCAGATGACGCCGCTTTGTATCCAAGCAGTGATGCACTTCCGGGGGGCTGTTGGATGAAAAAGGAACTGATCGATTTACTGTGTCAAAAAGCCTTTAAGTTTTCAGAAGAGCCGATCTTCAAGTTGGTATCCGGTCGTATGAGTCAATTTTATATCAATTGCAAGCCCGTAACTCTGGATCCGCGTGGTTTAATTTTGGTGGGGCATTTGATTTTTGAGGCCATAAAAAATCTGGAGATTGATGGTATCGGCGGCTTAACCTTTGGTGCCGACCCCATAGCCGTGGCAACCGCCTATACGTCGGGCTTGGAAGGAAAGCCGATCAAGGCATTTTCAATTCGAAAAAAGCAGAAGGATCACGGAATGATACGCTGGGTAGAAGGCGATTTAAAACCCGGAGATCGTGTGGCTATCATCGATGATGTGGCCACCACTGGCGGATCAACAATTAAAGCCGTCGAGCGGGCTGTTTCAGAAGGATTTGCGGTTGTCAAGGTTGTTATCCTGGTGGATAGACAAGAAGGCGGCGTCGATCGGATTCGCCAGCATGTACCGGATGTCGCCAGTATCATCTTGCGGGATGAATTGATACAGCGCTGGAAGGAACTTGGTCAGGGAATGTAGGTTGCGCAGGCATCCTCGGATTCCCAGGCACGAACGCGGGACACGCGAATTCCGGGTGCCGAAATTTTTTTCTGCATGGTTTCGGCGATAAATCGGGCAATGTTTTCCGAGGACGGATTGCCGTGCTGAAAACATTCCAGTTCATTTAGAAATCGATGATCCAGGGATTTTTTGATATCTGCCAGGTGCCTTTTTATTTCGCCAAAATCCATAACGACGCCGGCGTCATTCAGTTTCTCACCAGCGATATAGACTTCGATCTTCCAGTTGTGTCCGTGGAGGTTCTCACATTTTTTTGCAACCATGGTGAGTTGGTGGGCAGCTGCAAAGGTGGTAATGACTTTTAGTTCGAACATGGATAGTCGCCTTTAGCTTGTATATCAATTAAGAGGGTACACGGCGCGAATTTTTTAGTGGGCCGCGCTTTCGGCTTCACCCTTGAAAAGGTTCTTTATCTTTTTTGAGATTTTACTGTTTTCCAGCTTCGCAAACTCGTTTAGAAGCTTTTCCTGTTTTTTGTTTAGGTTCGTGGGTGTTTTGATGGAAACCTGGATCACCTGATCGCCTCGGCGTCCATTTCTCAAGGAAGCGATGCCTTCACCCCTAAATCGAAACACATCACCGGGCTGGGTTCCTTTTGGTATTTTTAGGTTTTTCTTACCGACGAGGGTGGGGACCTCTATTTCATCTCCCAGGGCGGCCTGAACAAACGATATGGGAATTTCACATAGCACGTCAGAGTTATTTCTGGTGAAAAAGTCGTGCGGTTCCACGTGGATGAATATGTACAGATCACCGGCTTGGCCTCCCAGCCTACCAGCTTCACCTTCACCGTTCAAACGCAGGCGGCTGCCGGAGTCAACACCCCCTGGAATTTTAACCGATACCGTTTTGGAGGCCTGTAACTGTCCACTTCCCCGACAGTTTTTACATGGAGAGGTGATTATCTGACCACTTCCCCGACACTTCGAACAGGTTGTCCGGACTGTAAAGAAACCCTGACTTCGGGAGACTTGGCCCAGACCATTGCACTGGTCACAGGTTTCGGCATGCGTTCCGGGCTCCATGGCGCTGCCATCGCAAACTGGACATATCTCCATTTTGTCGACATCCACCGTTGTTTCCGTGCCAAAGGCAGCTTCCATAAAAGACAAGCTCAGGTCGTAGCGAAGATCGGATCCGCGCTGTGACCGACTTCGCCCCGAACGGCGCCCCGAGCTGAAACCAAAAAAATCTTCAAAAATGTCCCCAAAGCTGGAGAAGATATCATCGAAACCGCCAAAACCGGAAAATCCAGAACCCTCCAATCCTTGATGACCGTATTGATCGTATATCCGGCGTTTTTGATCATCTCTAAGGACTTCGTAAGCTTCTGCAGCTTCCTTGAATTGATCCTCTGCATCCTTATTGCCGGGATTTTTGTCTGGATGGTACTTGATTGCTTGTTTGCGGTAGGCCGCCTTTATCTCTGATGCAGATGCGTTCTGGCTGACGCCCAAAATCTCGTAATAGTCTCGCTTTGTTTGCATGGATATCCTGTTAGACCACTTCTCACCCGAATCGGAATGTTACCTGACAATTGCTATCGATCGTACCCGTATGTCCGATTATTTAATCCACAAAAGTAATGCAGCTTATTGTATTGTCAATGAAATTTGGCGTTTTGAAAACACCACGAAATTGGAAAAAAAAGGAGGATTCAATCCACTTAAACATGGGGTTGTCGGCTGGATATCAAACCAGGAAAGACCTTCTAACGCGCGAATCTTTTTGCCATTTGGGATCATTCCTATCCGGATACTCTAGGTTATAGTGCAATCCACGACTTTCCTTACGATAGGAGGCGCATTTAATAATCAGCTCGGCAACCGTGGCTATATTTCTGAGTTCAATTAAGCCGGAATCGACTTTAAAATTCCAGTAATACTCCTGAATTTCTTTCTGAACGATACCGATGCGTCGCTGGGCTCTCGCGAGGCGCTTGTTTGAGCGAACAATCCCAACGTAATTCCACATGAGCCTGCGGATCTCGTCCCAATTGTGCGATACCATAATCACTTCATCGCTGTCGGTCGTGCCCGTATCATCCCAATCCGGAATCTCAGGTAGTGATTTATATTCTCCCTTTTGGAGTGACGCTATGGCGGCTTGGGATGCGGTATGCGCATAGACCACGGCTTCAATCAACGAGTTGCTGGCAAGCCGGTTGGCACCATGTAGCCCGGTGCAGGCTGCCTCACCTACCGCATATAGGTTTTGGATGTCGGTTTTGGCATTCAGATCGGTGGCAATACCACCGCACATATAATGTGCTGCCGGCACAACAGGAATGGGTTCCTTGGTCATGTCAAATCCAAAACCAAGACATTTTTGATAGATATTTGGGAAGCGCTCACGAATAAGCCGGGTGTCTTTTTGAGAGATGTCCAGAAAAACGGCATCATCACCACTTTTCTTTAATTCTGTATCGATGGCTCTGGCAACCACATCCCTGCAGGCAAGATCCTTCATGGGATCGTACTTTTGCATAAATGGATTTCCGTGTTTATCGATTAGAACACCCCCTTCTCCTCGCAAAGCTTCGGAAATAAGAAAGTTTTTAGCCTCGGGATGATACAGACAGGTGGGGTGAAATTGAACAAATTCCAAGTTAATTAGCGTAGCACCCGCACGGTACCCCATGGCGATGCCATCACCGGTGGCAATATCGGGATTGCTGGTATAGAGGTATACTTTACCGGCGCCACCGGTGGCGATTAAGGTGTTCTTGGCACAAAATGTAACCACACGACTGGTTTGCTTGTCGAGAACATAGGCGCCACAGCAATAGTCTTCATGGGTGGTGGTGATGAGACCCCTTTTCATACTGGTTGAGACCGTAATCAGATCGATGGCGATATGGTCTTCGAACAGATCGATATTGTCGTTCTGATAAATGTGAGAAACCAGAACGCGTTCGATTTCGCGGCCGGTCATGTCTTCAGCATGGACGATTCGGTTTTGTGAATGCCCCCCTTCCCGTCCAAGATCCAGCTGGCTGGCCTCCTCGGGGCCCTTCGTATTTTTCCGGAGGTTAAATTTAACCCCCAGATCAATCAGTTCATGGATACGGTCAGGACCACTTTTGACCACTGTTTCAACGACATCCGGGTGGCATAGACCGTCGCCGGAGGACAGGGTGTCTTTTATGTGTAGATCAAAAGAATCGAGCTCGTCGAATACCGAAGCAATACCGCCCTGGGCCCGGCTGGTAGAGCTGTCGGTCACTTTTTCTTTGGTAATAATGGCCACAGTACCGGCATCGGCAACCTTAAGGGCAAAGGATAGTCCGGCAATCCCACTTCCAATCACAAGGAAATCATAGGTACTTTTCATAAAGTATCTTCTGTTCGGCTCAACATAAACGTGTTGGGGTTTCTTCTTTTTGAATGAGAGCAATCGGTTTGCAAACGTTAAAAATTATAGCAAGGATGACCGCCGTTTCTGTTTTTTGGAGCTGAAACCCAAAATGAACCCGACTATTAGAACCCCACCACCGCCCAGAAACCAGCGCACGTAAGTCTTTTTGCGAAGTGTGTTAAGTTCGAGATCTAAGGCATCTGCTTTTTTGGTTTGTTTGGTGAGGCGTGCCGTTGTTTTCTCGTGACGGTCTTTTAACTCTAAGAAACCGGCGGCGTCCTTTTTGAGGCTTGCATAGGCTTTGGTTTTTTCATTTAATTCTTGCTGCGTCCGCTTTAATTCCTGGCTAATTTTTTCCTTATCCGCCAGAATCTGTTGGTTCGTTTTTTGGGTTGCATCCAGCTTGCTTTCAAGCTGATCAATGGACTGATTGGCCAAGGCGACGCGGGTGCGACACGGGGTTTGAGTGGTTAAATATCGTTGTAACACCCATCCTTCCTTGCCATTTTGAAGCCGAACCTTGACCCAATCACCACTGAGCTCTAAAAGTGTCACCTTTTGATCGCTATTCAAAAGGGATATGATTTTGCGGTCGTTGCCGGGTCCGGTCCGAAAGGTAATTTGCAGCTTGTCGATAACATATCGGTCTTCCGCATATACCAGATTGGTCATGAGTATAAGTGTGATGCCTACAGTTATCAGGCCAAACGTCATATATTTCATAATGCCTATTCTCCAAAATGAGTCGATGATGACCACCAATAGCGAACGGCAGCCTTGCATCATCCAATTTCGATCTTAAGATATTAGCAGCCATATTTTGTGTTGAACGAATTGATCTGTCAATAAATTCTTTTATTCCAGTATAACATATGGTAATTTCATGTGTTACGAAGTTGGTTTTCGGTGAAATCAGTATCTGTAAAGGACGAAACGAGTTATGATCGCATTTGACCTGCAATGTGATAAGGGTCATGTTTTCGAAGGTTGGTTTGAAGACAGCAAGGCTTACAATGCCCAGAAAAAAAAGGGCTTGATTACGTGTCCGTCTTGTAACAGCACGGCCATATCCAAATTACCGTCAACTTTCGCCATAAAAGGATCCCAAACGTCAGCAAACTTGCTTGACAAACAGATTGATCTCAAGAAGATGAACCATGAAATCATCGAATATGTGAATAATAACTTTGATAATGTGGGTAGTGATTTTACGAAAGAAGCTTTAAAAATGCATTATGGGGTAACCGAGCCCCGAAATATCCGTGGTGTCAGCACCAAAGAAGAAGAGAAGGTCTTGACAGAAGAAGGTATACAGTTCTTCAAGGTACCGGTGACCGTTCCTGCCGATTCAGAGCCCGAAAGTTCCTAATTTAAGCCCACCCAAACATGTAACAACAAACGAAACGGATGTCAGTTTATTGCCCGGCATGGGTAATGATCCAATTGACAGCGTCATAAAGATCACTTGCATGATGGTCTGGTCGGATACCGGCAGATGCTAACGCTGTGACTGCGGTGTTGTAATTACCGGTTTTTACCAGAAGGGCACAGCCACAGCCAGCTCGGTGAGCGCAGATAATGTCCTTGGCACTGTCTCCAATCATATATGAGCTGGCCAGATGAATATTATATTTTTTTTGGGCGGCGCGTATGAGTCCGGGTTTGGGCTTGCGGCAATCACAGTCTTCCCGGGGTAAGTGCGGGCAAAAAAAAATGTCATCAATCCGGCCACCTGCGGCAGCGATTTCTGCCATCATATTGCAATGAATCTGAGTAAGTGTCTCCGGGGTTATCAGTTTTCGGTTGATGGCTGATTGGTTGGTGATCAGGAACGAGCGGAAATTATGTCGCGCCAGTTTTTCCAGCGCCTGCAAACTGTGTGGAAGGAATCGGAACTCAGACCAGCTTTTTATATAGGTATTTGAATCCCGATTGATCACACCGTCTCTATCGATGAAGACCACTTTTTCAGGAAGGCTATTCGGCGACAATGAAGACATCTTTAAAACCGTGTTTAATCAGGATCTCTTCGTATTCGACGGCTTGTTCCAAGGACGTGGCTTTACCAACCCGCACACGATAAAGGATTTCCTGGCCATTGTCATACTCAGAGACGTGGGCATTCTTGTAGGTCTGATTCAATTTGTCTTTCAAGCCGTAAGCATTTTGTTTGTCGCTGAAAGCACCGATCTGAAATGTAAAGTTGCCTTGGTGGTAATCAACCGGCTTTGTCTTCGCAGATTTTTTAAATTTTTTCTGACGGCGATCTGGCTCCAAGGCCACAATTTTAACCCGAGCGGTGCCGGTGGTGATCATATCTATTTTTTTTGCGGCTGAAAAAGACAAGTCAATGATGCGACCCCGTATAAAGGGTCCGCGGTCATTGACTCTGACCGTGATTTCCTTCCCGTTATCGAGGCTTGTGACATGGACATAGGTGCCCAGCGGCAGGGTTTTATGGGCAGCTGTCATGGCGTGCATGTTATAAATTTCACCACTGGAGGTTTTTCGACCGTGAAACTTTTGGCCATACCAGGAAGCAATGCCTGTTTGTTTGAAACCACGCGCATCAGATACAGGCTGATACCATGTTTTGCCCACGCGGTATGGTTTGGGTTTGCCGGGCTTTTGCGGTCCTGAGGGTAGCGGCGCCGTACAACTGATCAAAAATCCCAAAACCAGGCAAATCAACCCAAGAGAGCAGTGTGTGCGTTTCCGAACCATAGAATACAATAAATGTTGCACGAAGGATTAGTCCAAGGCGAGGTTTAAGACCTCTTTCATTTTTCCCACCAGATCAAACTGGATTTCTTTTTTTACCTTTTTGGGGATATCGTCCAAATCTTTTTCATTGGCTTGTGGCAATATGATCCGCCGGATCCCGGCTCTGTGGGCAGCCAACACTTTTTCTTTGATACCCCCAACGGGCAAAACCTGCCCCCGAAGTGTGATTTCACCGGTCATTGCCATGTCTTTATGGATACGTTTATCCATCAACAAAGAAGCCAGGGCGGTGAGCATGGTGACGCCGGCTGATGGGCCATCTTTGGGTATTGCGCCGGCCGGCACATGGATATGAATATCCCTGGTTTGGAAAAAATCTTCTGGAACACCCAATGTCTTGGCATTGGCCCGAATAAAACTGAGCGCGGTGGTCGCCGATTCTTTCATGACATCTCCCAGCTGGCCGGTTAAGGTAAGCCCCTTACCACCTTTCATGGTAGTGGCCTCTATGAAAAGGAGTTCACCGCCGGTTGGGGTCCAGGCCAGCCCCATGGCGATTCCCGGCGTCGAAATTCTGGATTTGACTTCCGACGTAAATCGAATCGGGCCGAGAAACTTAGAAATATTAACAACCTTCACGGAAGCGGTCTTAATTTTGTCTTCGGCAATACGACTGGCAATTCCCCGGCAGACTGTGGCTATTTCACGTTCCAGGTTTCGCAAGCCAGCTTCACGGGTGTACCCGGTGATAATCCGCTTTACGGCACCGGTGGTGAATGATATTTGGTCGGATTTTAAGCCATGGGCTTTACGTTGGCGTGGTATCAGGAAGCGGTTGGCGATTTTTATTTTTTCATCCAGTGTGTACCCCAGTAGTTGTAATACTTCCATCCGGTCCCGCAAGGGAGGCGGAATCGTATCCAGGATATTGGCAGTGGTGATGAACATCACACCGGAAAGATCAAAGGGGACATCCAGATAATGATCTGAAAATGAAAAATTTTGTTCTGGATCAAGCACTTCCAAGAGGGCCGATGACGGGTCACCGCGGAAATCACTGCCGACTTTGTCAATTTCATCCAACATGAAAACGGGATTATTGGATCCGGCCCTACGGATACCCTGAATAATGCGCCCGGGTAAAGCACCAATGTAGGTCCGACGATGTCCCCGTATTTCGGCTTCATCGCGGACGCCACCCAATGAGAGCCGAATAAACTTACGCCCCAGGGCCCTGGCGATGGAGCTTCCCAGTGACGTCTTGCCGGTACCGGGGGGGCCGGCAAAGCACAAAATGGGCCCCTTGGAATCGGGTTTTAACTTCCGAACGGCCAGGTATTCAATGATGCGATTTTTGGCTTTTTCCAGGCCAAAATGATCCTCATCCAGAATCTTACGGGCGGATTTAATATCCAAATTGTCTTCCGTGCTTTCTTGCCATGGTATGGCGGTCATCCAGTCCAAATAAGTGGATGCCACCGTATATTCGGCCGAAGATGGATGCATTTTTGCCAAACGGCTGAGCTCCCGTTCGGCTTCTTTTTTAGCCTCTTCCGGAAGGCCTTTTTCCAATATCTTGGTTTGATATTCTTCCACCTCTACGTTGGAATCGTCCTTTTCCCCCAATTCTTCCTTGATGGCCTTGAGCTGTTGGCGCAGATAATATTCCTTTTGGCTTTTATCCATGTCGCCTTTGACCTGTGTCTGTATTTTATTTCCAAGCTCAAGAATTTCCAGCTGATGATTGACCAATCGGGTTACTTCTTTGAGGCGGGTTTTAACATTATCAATTTCAAGTACCTTTTGTTTTTCTTCTACAGATGCGTTGATGCTGGACGCCACCATATTGGAGAGTATGCCCGGCTCCTGGATTGATTTGGCCATGGAACTGATTTCTGGCGGCAAAACCGGGGAAAGGTCAACTACCTTGGAAAAAAGATGAATAATATTGGTCATCAACGCTTCGGTTTGGGTATCCGTGGTTTCCTTTTCAGGTATATGTTGAAGACGACCGACTAAATAGGGTTTCTCCTTCAGAAATGCGGTGGTTTTGAAGCGTCCCAGCCCTTGGACCAATATTTGGGATTTTTCATCTTCCGTTTTGGCCATTTTAAGAATCAGGGCACTGGTTCCGATATCATATAGGTCTTCTGTCCCTGCGGTTTCTTCTCCAGAAGGGGTTCGAGATACCAATAGGCCAATAATCCGGTCCTTTGACATGGCTTCGTCAATGAGTTGAACCGATTCTTTTTGCATCACCACAAGGGGTAAAACCATTTTTGGAAAAAGAACTGTATCGAATAAGGGTAAAATCGGTAAGGTTTCGGGAAGATTTTTTAGGTCAAATTCGAGATTTGGTTTTTGCTTATTCATACTCAACTCTCCTGAAAGGAAAACCGTTGCATTAAAAAATAGGGTAATTATAAATCAAGATTTTTCTGATATGGGGATCGTATAGGTTCTGTTTGTGGCCAGTTTTGCCAATCGTATTTCAAGAAAACCGTTGGCGTAGACTGTTGATACGATTTCTGTATCGATGGGGACTGGCAGATAGAGAACGCGTTCGAATTTACCGTATTGGATTTCGGCCAATCTGTAGGTGGCGTTGTCGATGCGGGGAAGCTCGGAACGTTTTCCCATCAGTTTTATCGCCCGGCGACTGACCTCCACCGCCAAGTCCTCTTTATCAACACCTGCAACTTCGGCCCGCACAATGATTTCCTCTTCGGTTTCATAAATATCGATTTGGGGACGCCAGGTGCGCTCTTCTATGGAAAATGCAGAATTGATAGAGCCAAAAACGTCTTGAACCGAACGGTCAATTTTTGAATGGAGTCCGTCCATATCATTACAAAAGCGAATTTTTATATAATCCATCTTCGACTCCTGTTTGCAGTTTGCACTGGAAAGCCTATACGGTTGATTATTAAGCTATAAAGCTAACAGTAATCCGCATTTTTGTAAAGTAAAGTTGATTGAGGCTTAAAACCGCATGGTGTAACAAGAGGTGGTTGGTGAATCTGGTGTGTGGATATGAAATGTTTGCTGGGTTGAATTTGCCTTTGTTTGAATGCCCGACAGCACGGTGACATGCGCGAGCCGGGGCGTTTAATTTATTCATTTTCCCGTGGCATCAGCATATGCCGTAACCAATGCCTCAGGCTGTTTTTGCCCAAAATTGCACGATCAAACGTGTCAAAATCTTTGAATAACTTTTCCGGGTTTTGAAAGAATTGGGCGCGTGTAATCATTTTCGTATCCAGATCCAGGTATTTGATGACTTTGGCCGGGTTTCCGGCGGCGATACTGTTGGGGGGAATGTCCTTTACCACAATAGCTCCGGCGCCAACAATACTGTTTTGGCCAATGCAGACACCTTTACCGATGACAGCGCCATCTCCCACCCAAACATTATCAGCAATGTGCACTGATTTTGTTTTTCCGAGCGCAATGCGATTATAAATATCATGCCAATCAGAATCAGCAATATAGGCATTGCTGGCCAGCATACAATTATCACCGATGTGAATACTGTCCGCCGATCCAATCCGAACACCCGGGCAGAGTATGCAGTAGTCGCCAATATGAATACCACCCTTGGATTTGCGATCTGACCATACCGAAAGCCGAACCCTGTTGTCTGAAGATGCAATCAGGGTTGCATAGTTGCCGATATGGATGGGACCACCGAAGATCTTAACATGCCAGGGTTTCATGAAGGTGAAACCAACCCCAAGCGAGGATAATTGAGGCTGAATGAACTGCTTTACATATAGATGCTGTAATCGGTTATAGAATTTTTTAAGGTAGTAGGGTCTGTGATCTTTTCTCATTTCGGCAGTTGGATAAAAGGGACGGAGCGCCAAAACCGGTGGCTGAACAAGTGGCTGGCTGGTGTTAATTGATACAGGGCGTCGGCAGCCATGGACACAACGGCATTGCTCCAGGTAATTTTTTCTTCCGGCCAAATGATAATATCGGGAACGGTGTACCCACACCAGTAGGTGCCGTCTTCAAATTTCCGGTCGCTGATCCAACTAAATAGGATGGCGGATAACTCGGTATTCTCTATGGCCGCCAATGCCAACGCTAGCTCAGATGTTTCCGCCAGCGTTACCCAGGGTTCGTCGGATACACAGCGTACGCCCTGTCCCTGGACGACATATTTCTTCCAGTATGTATTAATGCGCTCCTGGGCCAGGTTATCAGAAATGCAGCCGGAGAGAACGGGGTAAAACCAATCCATGGAAAAGCGGGATTTCGTCATATTGAAGAGGTGGGTTCTATTTTTGATGGCATGACCCAGTTTTAGTAGCGCCGATTGCCAGGCCGGTCGGGAATACCCGAGTACATTTGCAATATAAAGGGCGCATTTAAGGCTCATGAAAATGGAGCTGCATCCCGTAAGCAGGGCCATTTTATCAACCCGTCCTTCAGGGCTGATGGCCCAATAGATTTCACCATTGGGTGTTTGCAGACTCAACGCAAATTCAATACCGCCACTCATCGTATCCCATAACGATTTTAAAAAATCGACATCACTGGTAAGGAAATAATAGTGCAACAGGCCCACGGCAAGATAGGAGGACATGTTGCTTTCTCTCGTTGTGTCTTCAGGTGTCCCTTTGCGGTAGGCAGAATACCAGCTACCGTCATTTAATTGCATATTGGCCAGCCATTGAAATGCTTTTTGGGCCTTTTCATAAGCGTCGCCAATGGAAAGACCCATGGCGGCCTCGATATGATCCCAGGGGTCGGTTTTTTCCTTGGGACTCCAAGGGATCTCACCACTCTCTAGCTGGGTTTGGGCAATGAGGTTTGTCACGGCGGTGATGTCCACGGCCCATTCAGCTTGTTTTTTTAAGGCATTGATGTTCATATGTTTATAAACGGATAAATCGACATCTGTTTCTTAATTAATCATCGGTGCGAAGCACTTCTTACTACCAGATATTATTTGACAACGCTGCATGTGTACCATAGAGAAACTCCGATTGAAAGTTTGAACATATACTTTTAATATGGTAATCGAGCAAGCACAATTTTTATTCATAACGCATAAATATGAACGCGCTTGATCATTGGGCGTAAGCGGAGCGTTGCCGGATACGTCCATGGAATGGCATCTCGAACATCGGTCACCATAAAACGACTTTTTAAGCAGGTGGGAAACAAATGCAGAAGAGCAGCGTGAAAGCAAGGTTACTCAGATTGATATGGGGTTTCATTCCCTGGGCGATGGTTATTGCCGTTGTTTTTTTTATTTTCCATTTGTGGGGCAAAGTTCAGGTGGAACGCTCCCTGTCGGAAAAGGCTAAACAGGAGGCCATTAAAACGGAAACACAGCCGGTTCGAGTTATCACCTTGACGGCGATTCCCAGAAAGCTGGAAGATAAAATCCGATTGCCGGGTTATGTTGAGCCGGCCGAAGATTTATGGGTTAAGTCAGAGGTTTCAGGGCAAGTTGTCCGGGTTTTGGCAACCGAAGGCCAAGACATTCAAAAGGGGCAGGTGCTGGCTCAGATCGACGACCGCGACTATCGAACCCGGCTGGCACGGATTGAAGCCAACTACAAATTGGCCCGCTTAGAGTATGACCGGATCTATTCATTGGATCAAAAGAAAATTACTGCAGCCAATACACTTGATGAAATTGAGGCTCGCTTAGCCGATGTTTCCGCTCAAAGAGAAGAAGCCAAACGCGCCCTGAGCCGGACGCGCATTTTGGCCCCCATGGATGGCCAGGTGAACGAGATTGTGGCCAAGCAAGGCGATTTTTATGGCATTGGCGATCCCGTTGCTCAAATTCTGCGGGTATCTGACGTAAAGATCGCTGTGGGCATTCCCGAGAGTGATGCGGCCTCTTTTTTTAATTTGTCTGAGGCTAGCGTTATTATCGCGGCACTTGGGGACCGGCGCTTAACCGGCAAAAAAGTGTTTATGTCCAGACAACCCAGAAACTCGGCAAGGTTGTATGATTTGGAGCTGGAAATACCCAACCCTGACGGTGATATTCTACCGGGCATGTTTGCCAGTATTGAACTCATCCGCAAAGCCTTCAAGCGGGCTTTGATCGTGCCGATATATGCCGTCATCAATCAGGGCGAAGAGCAATTTGTTTACATAGAGAAAGGTGGTTTGGCCAAGAAAATTCACGTGAAAGTGGGGCTCCTAGTGGACTGGCAGGTGCATGTCACTTCCGGACTCAAACCCAATGACCAGGTTATCGTTGTTGGGCACCGCTTGTTAAGCGAGGGACAAGCGGTCGAGGTGATCAAGAATGTGAACGATGTGCGGGAGATTTTGACGCTATGAGTGTTTCCGAGCTGGCTGTAAAAAAACGAATCAGCGTCATGGTGTTGGCGCTCATGATATTGATTTTTGGGCCGCTATCATATTTTTCCATGCCCAGAGAATCGGCCCCGGATATAACGATTCCCTTTGTTTTTATCATGACCAACTACGCCGGGGTTGCGCCCGAAGATATTGAGAGTGCCATCACCATCCCCATTGAAAAAAAGCTTAAAGGCCTGGAGGGTGTCAAGCGGATTGAGTCATCCAGCACCGAAGGGATGAGTTCCATTATTATCGAATTTGTGGCCGGTACCGATATCGATGATGTGCTCCAAAAAACCAAAGACAAGGTGGATTTAGCCAAGCAAGAGTTGCCCCGGGACCTGGAAGACGATCCCGAAGTGATGGAGATTAACATATCGGAACTTCCCATTGTGGTTTATTCTCTGTCCGGGACTTGCGGTTTGGTCTGTCTTAAAGATCTGGCAGAGGAGCTCGAGGAGGACTTTGAATCGATTCCCGGCGTCCTGGAAGCGGATGTGACCGGTGGCTTGGAACGGGAAGTCCGGGTTGAACCCTATCCAGACAAATTGGCTTATTTTGGCCTGTCTATCCTCATGTTGCAGGACGTCATCGCACAGGAGAACCAGAATGTCTCCGGCGGTGCCATCCGCATGGGAGACGGTCGTTTTCAGCTGCGCGTACCCGGTGAATTTCGAACGCCTGAGGAGATTTACGGCCTCATCGTGGGCGTACATAGTGGACAGCCGGTATATTTAAGGGACGTCGCCCGGGTTGTGGACGGGTTTAAGGATGAGGAGGGCCGATCGCGTCTAAACGGGCAGGAAGCTGTCAATATCCAGATAAAAAAACGTGCGGGTGAAAATATTCTGGAGATAACCGATCGGGCAACTGAGATCATAGAAGAGAAGAAAAAAAGCTGGCCTGGCGGTACCGAAATCACCAAACTCATGGATCAGGCCAAAGATATCCGTATGATGGTGGCCGATCTGGAAAACAATATCATTACCGGATTGATTTTAGTGATCGTCGTATTGCTGTTTTTTCTGGGGTTTCGCAATGCAATCTTGGTCAGCCTTGCTATTCCTTTTTCCATGTTTATTTCTTTTGTGGTCTTGAGTGCACTGGGTATTACGCTCAATATGGTTGTGCTGTTCTCCCTGACGTTAGCTCTGGGCATGTTGGTGGACAACGCAATCGTTATCATTGAAAATATTTTCCGGTTTATGGAGCAAGGTGTACCCCGCTTGCAGGCAGCCATCCGGGCAACCAGCGAGGTGGCCCAACCGGTCACGGCGTCGACCCTGACAACCGTGGCGGCATTTTTTCCGCTGATCTTCTGGCCGGGTATCATGGGTGAGTTCATGTCCTATTTGCCCAAAACCGTGATTGTTACCCTCTTGTCTTCTTTGTTTGTCGCCATGGTTATCAATCCGGCTCTGGCGGCTATTTTTCTGAAACTGCCTTTTGGCCACCGGATGATGAGGAAAAATGTCACAGCAGAAGAAATAGAGCAGGCCGGCGAAGCACCGATTGCCATCAGAGGCCCCATGCTCAGGGTGTATCGCAAACTTTTAATTAGCGCTCTCAATCACCGACTGGCCGTTCTGGTCTTGTCCTTTGCGGCGGTTGCGGCCATGTTTATGATCTGGATGTTGCGGATAGGTATCGAGAAGCCGGTTGAGTTTTTTCCAAATATTGAGCCCAATAGTATCTATATCAATTTGGATGTATCCGAAGGTGCCGATCTCGAATTTTCCGATCGGATTGCCAAACAGGTGGAAGCCGTAATTTGCCATGCTGACGCTCGCGATGTCTTAACCAGCCACGTGGATCCGGCAGATTGTTATTATGCGGATACGGATAAAAAGAGCCATACCCTGCGAGACGGCAGCAAGTATACAGGGCTAACAGATCTGGCCAATGTAAAGGACATCTATTCCAGGACCGTGGCCGTTATTGGGGGCAGTTCCGATTTCGAGAGCAATTCTCCCAACCACATTGGCGTCCAGTTTCACGAAATGGAAGAGCGGACCAGATCCTCTTTTGATACCATGGAGGACATCCGTGAGCGGGTCACGGATATTCCCGGTGCTCAGATAACGATTGCCGTGCAGGAGGAGGGACCACCCACCGGCGCACCCATCAATATCGAGGTCGCCGGAGATAACTTCGCGGTGTTGGGCCGGATCGCAGGAGAGGTTGTCAAAATCCTGGAAAAAATTCCGTTTGTGCAGGATATCCGTGATGACTACGTGGCCGGATCCCCCACCGTGAGCGTGCGGGTAGATCGCCAAAAAGCAGCTTTATTGGGCCTGTCCACGGAGGTAATCGGTTTTGTGTTGAAAGTTGCCTTCAATGGCACCAAGGTCTCTACATTTCGGGAAGGGGATGAAGATTACGATATTACCGTGCAGTTATCGGAGGAGGACAGAAGATCCACCGACATCTTGCGTGAGCTGTTGATTCCCACCGGCCAGGGGCTGATTCCCTTGAGTACGATTGCCAGCTTTGAGGTTAAAGGTGGTTTGGGGCAAATCAACCGTGTCAATCACGAACGCGTGGTCACCATTACGGCCAATGTGGATGAAGTCCATGTTCCCAGCCCGGTTGTGCGAGCACAAGCCGAGAAAATCATTGCCGATATCAGCCTTCCGCCAGGATATAAACTCAGATTCACCGGTGAACAGGAAGAACAGGCTAAGGCTGAGGCATTTTTAACCAAGGCCTTTGCCACGGCCCTGTTTTTGATTATGTTGATTCTGGTGACGCAGTTCAATTCGATTGCGCAACCGACCATCATTCTAACCTCCATCATCTTATCGCTGGGAGGCGTTTTTATCGGTCTGGCCTTCATGTCTTTGCCATTCAACATCGTCATGAGCGGCGTGGGGGTGATATCTTTGGCCGGCGTGGTGGTCAACAACGCGATTGTACTGATAGATTATACGAATCGGCTCAACAAACGCGGCATGCCGTTTCGGGATGCGGTGGTTGCCGCCGGGTGTACGCGCTTAAGACCGGTACTGCTGACGGCAATCACCACAATTCTGGGATTGTTGCCCATGGTTACCGGTGTGGCTTATGATTTCCATGTGATGGAAATCTCCTGGATCAGTGAATCGAACCAGTGGTGGAGCTCCATGGCCAGCGCGGTTATTTTTGGCCTGGCGTTGGCAACGGTGTTGACACTGGTGGTTGTGCCAACCCTGTACGCCCTGGTTCATACCACCAGCCTGGCAGCCTCAAGAAGCCTTCGGTGGATTCACCGGATGTATTGGAAACCGTATTATTGGTTGACGGGTGAACAGAAAGAAGACCAAGTCTGATCAAGTACCAGAGGAGCACGGTATGGTTGAAAAAAAAGGAATAAATACACCCCTTGCCGCTCAGATGGGGGGGCCCTATTCCCAGGCGATCATATACAAGGATATGATTTATATATCAGGCCAGGGCTCTGTGGACCCGGAAACCAATCGATTGATGACCGGTACGATTGAAAAAGAAGCTCGAATGGCATTGCAAAATGTAAAAATAATCATGGAAGCGGCCGGATCATCCATCGATAATGTGCTGCATGTTTGTGTCTATTTGGCCGATATTCGGGAGTACGGGCGGTTCAACGATGTGTATCGAACCTTTTTTCAAAATCCCATGCCCGCCAGAACCACAGTGGCCGTGAAAAATTTACCCTTCGGGCTTCGAATCGAAATCGATGCGGTGGGGCATCGGTAACTGCCATTAGCTATTGACTTAAAGTGATACTCTATTGTATTGCTTTATATCGGCTTTTGTGTTGTTCAAATAATTCTCGTCCGCTGTTGATACATCACGACCATCTTTTCACATGGCAATGACGCCCCCCGCAGCGAGACTTCGACGAGGCGTTCGGCTGAGGCTCTCTCGATGGCCTCAAGTTGATCCGCTACGGGGTATCAATGCAGAATTCGCCGAAGTTTGCTTTCCTCCAGCAAGCGGCAGGGTATTTAAACGAAGGCGGATAAATTGAATTGCCAGCTTTCAGTATAATAAGTTTGATTCAATACAAGTATTTTCAGCCTGTGCCAGTGTCACTAGCGTCGGGTTCCATTGCCCGGTACATATCTTTTAACCTTTAAACAAAGGAGGGTGATATGTCAGATAGTGTATATAAAATTATTGAACTTGTTGGTACCAGCGAAACATCATGGGAAGACGCAGCCAAAAATGCTGTTGAAACGGCTAGCAAAAGTTTAAGAGAATTGCGGGTTGCGGAAATTACAAAGCTCGATATGAAGGTCGAGGATTCCAAAGTCGTCGCTTTTCGGGCGCGCGTAACGCTGTCATTTAAATACGGAACGTAAGGAATTAAGCATTTCGGCTTTCTTTTATTCAAACGCGGGCATTCTGTCCCGAACCCTGGAATAGGAATAGCAGCCTTTATCTCGGCATCATAAGCACCATCTCAGATAAGCCGCATTGTGCGGCTTATTTGTTTTTGTGGCTTTTGGAAGGCGTATTGACATAAAAGCCCACATGCTATAATTCGCCTTAATGATTTATTCACGATTCAATGTGAATTCAATACCAGAGGCAGAAAAAGGAAATCTGAATGCGCACAAACGGCTATTTAATGGAGAGCGAGGAAGAGGCTCGCCGTCTAGATTTAAAAACAGAACCGGCTAGGGTTGAGCGACATGCAAGGTGGGCAGGCCTTCAATCAGGTATGCGTGTTGCCGATCTTGGATGTGGATCTGGCAAAACAACGTTTCACCTAAATAAGCTGGCCGGTGCAAACGGCGAAACAATTGGAATTGACAACTCTGAGCAGCGAATTGAATTTGCAAAAAAGCACTATACTGCTGAAGGTACGCAATTTGAATTGGCGGACATCCGGTTCGATTTGTCTGCCTATGGAACATTCGATTTTATCTGGGTGCGTTTTGTCCTGGAATATTATGGAACCACAGCCTTTGATATCATTCAAAACATCAGCCAGATATTAAAACCGGGCGGCATCATGTGCTTGGTTGATTTGGATTATAATTGTTTAAGCCATTATGGTTTGCCCAAAAAGCTGGAATCGGCTATATTGGGGCTCCGGCGGACAGTTGAGCAAAAAGCAGACTTTGATCCATTTGCAGGCAGGAAGCTCTATTCGTATCTCTATGATATGGACTATGTCGATCTGGATGTAAAGGTGGAAGCCCATCATCTGATATATGGCGAACTGAGCGAGGTGGATAAATTCAATTGGACAAAAAAGGTAGAGGTTGGCGCCAAGTTGTCCGGCTATCCTTTTGATGAATATGACGGAGGGTACGACGAATTTTATGAAGACTTTCGAAAAGGTTTTTCACACCCCAGACGATTTACCTATACACCGGTTATTTTGTGTCGTGGAAAGAAATTGAGTTGATATGAAAAAGCTCTTGCTGATCAATCCCGTTGGACGAAGAAGTGGATTTCTCTTGAGTCGATTTTCCACTTTTGCACCTTTGGGGCTGGCTTACGTGGCCGCTGTAACACCAGATGATTGGGACATTAAAATCGCCGATGAACAAGTTGAGACCTTTGAGTTTGAACCGGCGGATTTGGTTGCCATTACTGCCTTTACCACCAATGTCAATCGCGCCTATGAAATTGCCAAAATGTATCAGGAACGCGGCACCAAAGTCGTCATGGGCGGTATCCATGCATCCATGCTACCGGACGAGGTCATGCAATATGCCGATGCCGTGGTGGTTGGCGAAGTGGAAAACATTTGGCCGGAAGTTTTAAACGATTTTTCAGCCAATCAGCTCAAAAAGAAATATATAGGCCCCAGAGTCGATCTGGAGAATTATAATATCCTTCCCCGACGTGATCTTCTCAATCCAAACTATCTGTGGCAATCGGTTCAAACCTCCCGGGGGTGTCCCTTTAATTGCAGATTCTGCTCGGTCTCCAGATATCTGGGCAAGGCCTACCGGTGCCGAAAGGCTGAAGATGTATTAAAAGAGCTTGAATCAATTAGCAGTGAATATATCGCCTTTGTGGATGACAATCTGATCGGTTACAGCCCGGTGAGTATCAATCGGGCCAAACAGATTTTTCAGGGCATGATCGATCAGAACATGCAAAAAAAATGGTGGACGCAGACTAGCATTAATGCTGCAGACGATGAGGAAGTCGTTGAGCTTGCCGCCAGATCAGGATGCATGTTCGTCTTTCTGGGTTTCGAAGCCATCAGTCTGACATCGCTCGAAAAAATGAAAAAGGGCATCAACCTAAAAACAGGCGTGGATCATTACAAGCGCGTGATTGATACCTTTCATAAATATGGCATCGGTGTGTATGGATCGTTTATTATCGGTAACGATTTTGAAACCAAGGATTTCTACAAGACCTTGGCCAAATACCTTGTGCATTCTGGAATTGATGTAATTCAAATCAGCATTCTGACGCCGTTACCCGGAACCGAATTGATGGAAGAAATCGTCACCTGTGATGGGCTTTTGTACAAGGATTTCCCCAAAGATTGGGATAAATACAGGTTTTCTCACGTGGTTCATAAAACCCAGGGAGTTGATCTGGAGACCATATATGCTGCAGACAACTATATAAAAGACAGATTGTACTCATTTCCCGTCTACTTAATAAGAATGATGAAATCTTTTTTTAGCTTAAGAAATTGGGAACGATTCTTTACTGTTTACAAGATGAATCAAGCGCTCAAGCGGAGCTGGCAGAATGCACATTATTACGAAAAGTACCCACGGATATTTAATAGATAGAGTGCCTTAGTAATGGGAAGATGCCAGCGGGTATGAATTGGGTTTCTCTGCGTGCCTCTTATAGTATCGGAAAAAGGCGTCAACAATATTCTCCTCAAAATGAACGCCACTTTCGGCCATGAGAAGTTTGGTCGCCTTCTCCACGGGCATGGGATTACGATAGTGCCGTTTTGCGGTTACGGCCTCAAAAAAGTCAGCCACTGCAATAATTTTAGCCCCCAATGGGATTTCCTCACCGCTCAGGCCTCTGGGGTAGCCGCTACCATCAATTTTTTCGTGATGGGCACCTGCCACCTCAGGTACCTGACTGAAGATACCTTCAAAGTTTACCTGTTCTAGAATCACTCGGGTCTGTTCTGAGTGGGTTTTGATCACTTCATATTCGTCGGCTGTCAGGCGACGAGGTTTTTTTAAGAGGGAGTCCGGCACACCGATTTTACCATAATCGTGAAGCAGTGCCGCGACCCGAATCATATCGCGATAATCCTGGGTTACATCCAACTCGTCGCATATGCCCAAGGCGAATTTTGTTACCCTTTCAGAATGTCCTGCCGTAAGGGGATCGCGGGCATCGATGCTGGCGGCAAGTGTTTTTAATATGGATCTAAACTGACGTTCCCTGGCTTCAAGCAATTCTGCGTTTCGAATACTAATGCCTAAAACGGAAGCAATACCAATGAGCAAGCTGATATCGCTTTGGATCAAGGGGCGCTTGGAGGTTAAATTGTCAACCGCAAGTATCCCCAGGGATTCGTTATCACAGATAATGGGGCAGCAGACAAAGGATTTTGTTCCAATGGATTTTGCAAATGTCAAACTGCGGGGAGAAAGCGATTCTTCAATTTCATCGATATCATTGATTAAGAATGGACGTTTTTCATGGAAGGAAACCACAAAAATACCTTTGGATTCTGGTCGATCCAAATGAAAGGTAGTATTTTTTATCATTTCATTTTGTTCTGCGGAATATCCATAACCGGCAGCAACTTGAAGCTTGGTTTTGTCTGCATTTGACAGCAGTATAATGCCCCTGTCATAATCAAGTCTTTTTTCTGAAATATTGATTATATTGGATAAGATATCTTCTTTGCGCGTGTATTTACTGATGGCCAGCCCAATCTCATTGGTCATCAACGCATTGTTATAATTAATTTCTATGTTCTCAATCATCTGATCGCTCAGGTCTCTTAAATGATTGAGACTTTTCAGAAGTTCACTTTTTTCGGTGCGATCACTGATGGACGTCAAAAGAAAGATGATAAAAACAGCAATGGGAACCAGTGAAGATAATGTGAAAATTGGATTACTAAAAATACAGATCAAAAGAATGAAGAAGAATGCTAAAACAGCATAATTTCGTATTCTTTTCCAGACATCCGAAAAGGTTTTTTCCCACGTTACAATATATCGACAAGTTTTACCTCCTCGGAAAACACATTCCGGATGATCAATACTAGGAGGTTTTTTTGTGAAAATCGTGGATATTGCTTCAAATAGACCGATGCGATTTTCGCATTGAAAGGGTTGTTCTTGGACGCCCTCACGCGGGGTAACACAAATTTCTACTTTGTTGTAAGCTATTTTTTTTGATTGGTAGGTGGTTGATTTGGTGAATTTGTCAGCCGCGTTCCCTGCCAGTTCATAAACCTTGGAAGGGCTAATCATTCCAAGAACATAATTGCGTAACACACCGAGAGCTTCTGGTGAGGCAGCGTTTCGGCCAGCCTCTCTTGCAATATTCTCATTGTTTGTGACGTTAGAAAGTTTTTCATGAAACAGATTTATTTGCTTTTGGGTGAACCAATGGCCCTCATCGGCAATTTCATAATGGGTCATATCTGCTGCTTGAAGAAGCTTGGCAATATCTACGGAGGGGTACTTTTTCTTTATTAATTTGATGTAATTATCAACTATCCTACTATTGTATAGCGGGATGTCGTTTTGCTTATTGGAAGTCATAGCTATAGATTAATTAGTGCTGTATAAATTTTAATAGTCTTTTTAAATAGCTAAAATAATCGTCTGTATTGTAAGTATTTAAAATCCATAAATTGTAAATTCTCTCATATTCAATCTGTTCATTAGTCAAGTAATCAATTGGATGAATTAATATTGGGGTTTCAGCCAAATTGGAATTTTTTGAAATGAACGCGATTATGGTGTTTAAAATGTTGAAATGCAATTCAACAGGGTCGAGAATGAATATTGAAATGCTGTTGGTAAGTTCGGAGAGATTTATTCCTTTATTAGCAATGTTGACCATTATTATGGCTTTCAGAAAGTTGTCTTTTTTTAATGAGTAAAGGGTTCTTTCTCTTTGCAAGCCATTTTTTTTATAAACATTGGATAGGGTATTAGACGTATAGGTTTGGGGAGTAAGATCCAGTGCATCAAGCATCAATCCAGCAGTATTAAATTCATAGAATAATTTGAGCTCCTCCACGTCTTCTAACTTGCAATCTTTGAGCTCCCAGGCAAAAGGTATTGGTGTGTCAAAGCTCTTTGTTTTTTCGGCATGAAGATAAGCAAATGAATCTAGTGAACACGCTTTGGGATTATTGATTCTTCTTGCGGCTCCCCCAAAAACCCGATTTGGAAATTTATTCGTATCTCTAAAATAACAGAAGACGTAATCCATTTTTGCAGAAAATAGGCGGTGAGAGTCGTTTATAAATCTCCCAATTTGATTCAAAACTGAGATGCCGCCAGTTTTGAAAGAAGAGCGTCTTGCAGCATGGTGATGAATTATCCAGGCATTTTCATAAAACCGAATTGATGACATATGGGCTTGCACTAAATCCTCTTCTTTACAAATAAAGTGCCGTGCAATTTCCGGATTTTGCGCATACAGAATATCGTAGGTTTTAGAAATTTCTGTTTTTAATTTGTAAATATATTTGTATTTTTTTGGGTATATGAAACCGGATTCGAAGAAAAAATCCCATAGACTATCAAGGTCTATTTCACTGCTTAGGAAAGCGTTTTTATCATTGATCTGATGCAGCAATCCCATAAGATTTTCATGTTGGTTAAGGTCAATATCTACTATTCCGATTCCATATTTATATGTCTCTTCTGATTTTTTATGGTCAGAATCTTTAAAATATATCACTTGTGCTTTAAATTTAATTTTTAAACCATTGGCAAAACGCATAGTAACTTCAGGCAAGAGCATACCCGGAATTAAGGCGGGCGAGTTGTGGGTTTTCTCTATGGAAAAGCCGGAGCCCGAAACATCGATAACATTATACTCATGAAGTTTTTTAGTGAACGGGTGCTGAAAGCGGATAATGGGGGTCGGTGATATTTTCTCGCGTGTACTTCTAAATTTTTTCTTGCGAAATCGATGTATATTTTGACTGGTTGATTCGAGTAATATTTCTACAGTATTGCTGTTCGATTTTTCTTTAACTATTTTACATTTCCCTGAATAAATCGATTCTTTTTCCCGCATCAGAAGGATGTTGACCGACTCATCTGGATTGATCCACTGGGATGTCTGGGGCGGTTCGAGTTTGATTGTTACATTAAATTCGCTTGCGTTGAAATCGATAAGATCGCCCATGAAAACAACGCTGTTTTGAATCATCTGCACCCGGACACCTTGACATGGCTCCCGGAGGGATTTTTTTGATATATACTGATAGTATATTTCAGGGATTTTAAAATGGATGTGTTCTTCAGTGAGCTCGAGGAGTTCAAGGCGAATTTCCAGATTCGATTGTCGTTCTTTAAGGAGGATACTTTCAAATGCATATGTATGCAGCTTGGCTTTGATGGCCGATGGATCTACCCAGGTGCATATGACTTCTTCGCCCAGGCAGGGTTGGGGAGTTGCCGGGCAGGTAAATGTCTGGCCATATTTTTTATGCTTAAAATTAATCAGAATGGATTCATGCTGAAAATTAAGATAATTCAGTTTGTTAACGAGTTGCTTTTTACTGATTTTTTGACGGGGGGCTTCCACTGCTTGGCTTTTTCCATCAGTTTCAGGTACTTTGACGGGGCAGACGGTTGAATCAGATTTGATCAGTTGATAACTCATGGAGGCTGCAACCTTAAATGTTGAAGGGTACCAGGTTCCTTTGGGCTTTAATGAATTTGCTATTGACGCGATCCATAGGAAAATCAACAGATTCCAAACATAGCGCAATTAACCTAAATACCACGAAATTAATGATTATACAACAGAAGTTATGCGTGAGCTCACGTGATCATAAGGAACGATCAAACGAATCTCAAAAAAATAGCTGGATTTTGTGTTCTTTGAAGTCTTGCCCGCTCGATACAATACCATAAAGTAAATACCCCTGCGCGCCAATGAAGTTGGTTTATGCTTGACAGGAAATAGCAAGTTGACTATAGAAAATCCTTTGGGAATTTGAGCTGGAAAGTAAAATTTCCGCCGCATAAATCAAGGGATACTACTTGGCATGGTGTTAAAAAAATTATTGGAAGACAAAAAATCTTCCATTGTAAAAAATTGGGTTCATATGACTATTGATAGCTATGCACCCGATGCCGCCATGTTCTTTAAGAACCAAATGAACGATTTTTTAAATCCGGTGGGTGGAACCATCCGGACCAGCCTCGAAACACTCTATGACACGATCCTGTTTAAGAAAGATGCAGATCGTATCAAATCCAGCCTGGAACCGCTTATTAAAATTCGTGCTGTCCAGGATTTCTCTGCTTCCCAGGCGGTTGGATTCCTGTTTGCCCTTAAACCAATCATCCGTACAGCGCTAAAAAAGGATCTGAAAAAGGTTGACCCGGCATCGCTGGCATCAATTGACGCCAGCATCGATGCCATGGCTTTGATCGGGTTTGATCTGTATGTTCAATGCCGAGAAAAGATTTACGATCTCAAAACCAACGAAGAGAGGAGCAAGGTCTACAAGGCGTTTGCCCGAGCCGGATTAATTAAAGATATTGCGGCCGACGAGCCCAATCTCAAATTTGTTTAATATCTATAAGCGAGGTAATGTTAAATGAATACAAAGTACATGTATTCCCTATTAGCGGTTATTGTACTATTTCTGGTTTCCTATCTTCTGGTTGAGGCCGGAACGGGATTCAAGGTACTGTTCGGGGTGATAATTCCATATGTTGCCATACTGGTTTTTATCATTGGATTTATTTCCCGCGTGATGAACTGGGCCCGCTCGCCCGTCCCATTTCGCATCCCCACAACCTGTGGACAGCAGAAATCGCTCCCATGGATCCAAGCCAATCCCATCGACAACCCCTTCTCCAAAGGCGCTGTGGTTGTCCGCATGTTTCTGGAAATCGTGCTTTTTCGTTCCCTGTTTCGAAACACCCGCCTCAAGCTGAAACAAGGTCCCAAATTGATTTACAACCTGGAAATATTTCTTTGGGTCGGGGCATTGGCCTTTCATTGGGCGTTCTTTACGGTTTTATTCAGACATTTGCGATTTTTTACCGAGCCGGTTCCCTTCCTGGTACAACTGGTTGAAAATGTCGATGCCTTTTTCAGGGTGGAAATTTTATATGATGTTGCTCACTTTGGATTACCGGGTGTCTATCTATCCGGAATCGTTCTGTTGGCAGCCGTAACCTACCTTTTTCTCAGACGTGTTTTCATTACCAATGTCCGGTATATTTCCCTAGCCGCGGACTTCTTCCCGTTATTTTTAATTTTTGGTATTGCATTCACGGGCATCTTTATGCGCTATGTTACCAAAATAGACGTTACTGCCGCCAAAGAACTCACCATGGGCTTGGTAACATTTCATCCGACTATTCCAGACGGCGTCGCATCCATCTTTTATGTGCACCTCTTTTTTGTCAGCATACTCCTGGCATATTTTCCATTTAGTAAATTGATGCATTTAGGCGGTATTTTCTTGAGCCCCACCCGCAATCTCACGGCGGATACGCGCGCCAGCCGTCATGTCAACCCCTGGAATTATCCGGTGCACGTCCATACCTACGAAGAATACGAGGATGAATTCCGCGAGAAAATGGTCGAAGCTGGTTTGCCGGTGGTGAAACAACCGGAGCCAGTTGAAACAACTCCAGAAGAAACCGAGGAAAAGGAGTAATATATGGCAGATCTTCTTACACCCGAAGAACTATACAAAACAGACAACCGGCCTCCCAAGACGGATTGGATGGATACGCCTGCAGAGATTAAAAAAGGGATTGCCTGTTATGCCGGTAATCCCAAGAGCCTCGAATATGTAAGTTTGCCCAACCCGCGTAAATGGAGCTGTTTTGACGCGGATTGGCAATTGCCTGAGAACTGGCAGCAAATCATCCATGAGGGATTCAAGGAACGCCTGGAAAAATTCCGTTCTTTTAAGGTCTTTATGGACATCTGTGTCCGCTGCGGTGCCTGCGCGGATAAATGTCACTACTTTATCGGAACCGGTGACCCCAAAAACATGCCGGTGCTAAGGGCGGAACTGCTGCGGTCCATTTACCGAAATGATTTTACCCGCGCCGGAAAGATTTTGGGTCGTATCGGTGGCGCCCGGCCCATGACCATGGATGTACTTAAGGAATGGTGGAGCTATCTGTTTCAGTGCTCGGAATGTAGGCGGTGCTCCGTATTTTGCCCCTACGGTATCGATACGGCCGAGATCACCATCATGGGGCGCGAGTTGTTAAACCTGCTGGGTTTGAATATCGACTGGATCGCTACACCGGTTGCCAACTGCTATCGGACCGGCAACCACCTGGGGATCCAGCCGCATGCCTTTAAAGACATGCTTGATTTTTTTGTGGAGGATGTCGAAGATATTACCGGTGTCAATGTGGAGCCCCAGTATAATAAGGTAGGTGCCGACATTCTTTTTATAACACCTTCGGGGGATGTCTTTGCCGACCCGGGTACCTACACCTGCATGGGTTATATGATGCTGTTTCATTTTCTCAAAGAGAAATACGGATTCGACATCACCTGGAGCACCTATGCATCCGAAGGCGGTAATTTCGGATTTTTCACATCCCATGAAATGATGAAACGCTTGAATTCAAAGATGTACGCCGAAGCCAAACGCTTGGGTGTCAAGTGGATCTTGGGGGGTGAATGCGGACATATGTGGCGGGTTATCAACCAATACATGGATACCATGAACGGTCCAGCCGACTTCCTGGAAGAACCGGTATCACCCATCACGGGGACAAAATTTGAAAACGCCAAATCCACCAAGATGGTTCATATTACCGAATTTACGGCCGACCTGATCAAACATGGCAAACTCGATTTGGATGTATCCCGAAATGACAACCTGAAGGTGACTTTCCATGACTCCTGCAATCCTGCAAGAGGTATGGGATTACTGGATGAACCCAGGTATGTCATCAAGAATGTTTGCAGTCATTTTTATGAGATGCCAGCCAACACAATTCGGGAACAAACATTTTGTTGTGGTAGTGGCTCCGGATTGAATGCCGGCGAAGATATGGAACTGCGGATGGCGGGTGGTTTGCCGCGAGCCAATGCGGTTAAATATGTTCATGAGAGCAAAGGGGTGAACACCTTGGCCACCATTTGCGCCATCGACCGAGCTGCCTTACCGGATCTGATGTCCTATTGGGTACCGGAGGTGGAGGTTACCGGCGTACATGAAATGGTCGGAAACGCCCTGATTTTACCGGGAGAAAACGAGAGAGAGACAGACCTGCGCGGCGAACCGCTGCCGGGAATGGAGGATGCTGATGAGTGATAAGAAACTGATCATAGCCGGGGTTGTTATTTTTGTTGCTTTGATCGCATTTCCGTTCTGGTTTAATATGGGAAAAGCTGCTCCAGCACCAGAGCTCAAACTTACTGAACATGCCAAATCAGCCAATGATGGTTTATGTGTCATGCCCACAGATTTCATGAAAGCAGAACACATGCAGCTCCTGGATTTATGGCGGCATTCAGTTGTAAGAAATGCAGAACGCACGTTTGTCAATTTAAACGGAAAAGAGTTTAATATGAGTCTTTCCAACACCTGCCTGGATTGTCATTCAAACAAGGCTGATTTTTGTGACCGCTGTCACGATTATGCGTCGGTAAGACCATACTGCTGGGATTGCCATATTGATAACCCGAAGGAGACAGAATAATGGAAGACAGCAGAAGACGCTTTCTCATGCTGGCCGGCATATCGGCGGTAGGATTAACGACCAAACCTGTTTTGAACGCATTTGCTGTCGGGCAACAGGAAGAAAAGCCCCAAACAGCTGTAAAAAAAGGCGACGATGCCTTGATCGCAAAGCAGTGGGGTATGGTGATCGATACCAGAAAATTCGAATCCGCAGAAGACTTGGAACCCATGATTGAAGCTTGTCATGCAGCACATAATGTACCTTCGCTGGAAAACAAGGATCATGAAATAAAATGGATCTGGGAGGAACACTTTCATAACGCCTTTCCGGGCCTGGCGCAACGTTACCAGGACGAAAGGACCGAACACCTGCCGTTTCTGGTGCTATGCAACCACTGCGAAAACCCGCCCTGCTGCCGTGTTTGTCCCACCAAAGCTACCTTTAAGCGGGAATCGGACGGGATTGTATTAATGGACTTTCACCGCTGCATTGGATGCCGTTTTTGTATGGCTGCCTGTCCCTATGGATCCCGTAGTTTTAACTTCCGAGATCCCAGGCCGTTCATCGAAGAAACCAACAAAGCATTTCCAACTCGCATGAAGGGTGTGGTTGAAAAATGCAATTTTTGTGCAGAACGCCTGGCGGTTGGCAAGCAACCCGCTTGTGTGGAAGCATCGGACGGCGCCATTGTTTTTGGCGATCTTTCCGATCCGCATTCCGAAGTTCGGGAACTATTGAAACACAATTACACCATTCGCCGTAAACAGGGCCTCGGAACCGAGCCCTCCGTATATTATATCGTATGAGGTGACTATGCTTGAATTAGCAATAAAAGGAAGCAAGAAATATTATGGGTGGGTGGCCTTCTTACTGGGTCTCATCGGCATTGGCTTTCTGGTATATCTGTATCAGTTGTCTTTTGGGTTAGCGATAACCGGTCTAAGCCGGGATGTAAGCTGGGGTTTTTACATCGCCAACCTTACGTTTTTGGTCGGTGTGGCCGCCGGGGGCGTCATGGTGGTATTGCCCTACTATCTGCACGACTATAAAGCCTTTGGTCGCATTACCATCCTGGGTGAATTTCTGGCAATTGCCGCCATTGTTATGTGTATCACCTTTGTCGTGGTTGATTTGGGTCAGCCCATGCGGGTGTTCAACACACTGCTCTACCCAAGCCCTGGATCGGTACTTTTTTGGGATATCGTGGTTTTAAATGGTTACTTATTCTTAAATTTAGTGATTGGATGGAATGTTCTGGAAGCGGAGAGAAATGGGACTCATTATCAAGCCTGGGTAAAGCCCTTAATCTATATATCCATTCCCTGGGCCATCAGCATCCACACGGTTACAGCTTTTTTATATGCCGGGCTTCCGGGTAGGCATTTCTGGATGACGGCCATCATGGCACCCCGCTTTCTTTCATCGGCCTTTGCTGCCGGTCCTTCTTTGCTGATTTTGCTGAGTCTGATTATTCGTCGTGTAACTAATTTTGACCCGGGTAGAGAACAGATCCAGGCTTTGGCAAAGATCGTGACCTATGCCATCTGCATCAATGTTTTTTTCTTCTTGTGTGAGGTGTTTACCGCTTTTTACAGCAATATCCCCGAGCATATGGATCACATCAAATACCTGTTCGTGGGCCTGCATGGACATGCTTCCCTGGTGCCCTGGATGTGGACGGCTTATGGTTTGATGACGATCGCCATAATTTTGCTGGTAAACCCGGTCACCCGCAAACATGAAGGTGTTCTGGCATTTGCATGTGTTACGGTATTCGCGGGGACTTACATCGACAAAGGCCTGGGTATGATATCTGGCGGGTTTGTTCCCAATCCATTGCATCAGGTTAACGAATATGCACCGACTATTCCGGAGCTTGCCATATCGCTTGGTATTTATGGAATGGGCGCACTGATATTGACCATACTCTACAAGATCTCCGTGGGCGTCAAAGAAGAGGTTGCGGTGTAAGCACATCGCGTTATGACGTAATGTACAGAGGCTCATCCGTTTCGGGTGAGCCTTTTTATATGATTCGGAAGATAGGATCTTGGATGTGGGAGCTCTTGCAGGTGGGACAGCGACTGGGTGACGTTAAGCGTTTGCGGTTTTTAAATTCGTATTCACAGTTCAGACATCTGGCCGGTGTTGTTTTGAATGTCCCCTTCCGTGCTTGGATTGATCGTTTGACATGCGGCAAATGATCGATAATTTCTTTTTCACGCTGGCCAAGTCGCTGGGACAAATCCCTAATCCCCTGGCCGTCCTCACGTAGAAGTGCTATGATTTGTTGCCGAACGGTTTTTTCAGATATCGTATTCATGATTGATTCCCACTTTCGACTGTATTTTTCAGTAGTATAGTACAAGCGGTCTAAAATGTATACGGTCCGACCAATGACCACGACAAAGCTGGGAGAATAATATTGCATTCTGGCATCGTCTTTGATTTCAAACAATTTGCGTTGCACGATGGTCCCGGCATTCGGACGACTGTATTCCTGAAAGGATGTCCATTAACCTGCCCATGGTGCCATAATCCCGAAGGTATCGTTTCTGATCCCCAAATACTTTACCGAATGACCCGTTGCATTGGTTGCGGAGAATGCGTCGCCTGCTGTCCACATGAAGCCCTTACACAGGATAACGACGGCATTCATACCGACCAGGCACGATGCCGCCAGCAGGGCGCCTGTGCGGATGCATGCCCGGCCGAAGCCAGGGAATTAATTGGAAAACAGATCAGCTCAGAAAAACTTGTGCGACTGATTAAGAAGGATAAGCCCTTCTATGAGCAGTCCGGTGGCGGCGTGACTTTTTCCGGTGGAGAACCCTTGATGCAACCCGCGTTTCTCCTGGAATGCCTGCAGCGATGTGGGCGCGAAGGTATCCATCGTACGGTGGACACGTCTGGTTATGCAAAGCGTGACGTGATTGAACGAGTCGCTACTGAAACTGATTTGATTCTATACGATTTAAAATGTATGGATCCTGAAAAGCACAAGGCCTATACAGGTGTTTCCAACCATCAGATATTGGGCAATTTAAAATATCTGGCCCGATCCGGTGCCAGGGTGGTTTTACGAGTGCCGTTGATTCCGGGTATTAACGACGATGCTGAGAACATTAATCTAATGGGTATGTTTTTGGGCATCTTGCCCGAGATTGAACGTGTGCATATTTTGCCCTATCATGGCTTCCAAGATGGAAAGTATGAAGGTCTTGGCACATATTTTTATAGCAAAGAAATAAAACCACCCACAAATCATGAGATCGATCTGGTAAAAAAACGTTTACTAGGGTTTGGACTCAGGGTTGAAATAGGAGGCTGAAATCGAATGAATACGCGCATTAAGAAGCTTCGGCAACAGAGTTTTAACGCCGAGCCGACCATATCCATTGAACGGGCCCTTTTGGAGACAGCTTTTTATAAACAGAATTTGGGGCGTTTTTCCACACCAGTTATGCGGGCCCTTAATTTTAAACAGTTATGTCAGCATAAAACCATCTACATCGGTGAAGACGAACTTATTGTGGGAGAACGCGGTCCGTTTCCCAAGGCGGTTTCCACATTTCCGGAATTGACCTGCCATTCGGTGGCAGATCTTAACGCCTTGAATGATCGTGCAATGACCGGGTATGCCGTTGCCGAAGACGATATCAGAAAATATGAGCAGGAGGTGATTCCCTATTGGCGCGGCAGGAGCATGCGCGATCGGGTTTTTGGTCAGGTACCCCGGTTATGGCAGAACGCCTATAAGGCCGGCTTGTTTACAGAATTCATGGAACAGCGTGCCCCCGGTCATACAGCTCTGGATGATATGATTTATCAGAAAGGTATGCTGGATTTAAAAAAGGATATTGAGAGCACCGTTGATGCCCTCGACTATCTCAATGATCCTGAAGCAGCAGAAAAAGCCGAGGAATTGCAAGCCATGGCGATTTCTTGTGAGGCCGTCATTGTTTTTGCTGAAAGGCATGCCGAATTGGCCATATCCATGGCGGCAGATGCTCCGGACCCAGCACGCAAGCTGGAATTGAAGCAAATCGCCACGGTCTGCCGACACGTTCCGGCCCAGGCGCCACGCAGCCTTTGGGAAGCCATCCAGATGTATTGGTTTGTTCATTTGGGAACGATCACCGAGTTGAATGGGTGGGATGCCATGAGCCCCGGTCGACTTGATCAGCACCTGTACCCTTTTTATGCAAAGGGCCTGGCAGACGGCACCCTGGATGCCGAGAAGGCCAAAGAATTAATCAGTTGTCTGTGGATCAAGGTCAACAATCACCCGGCACCGCCAAAAGTAGGTGTCACCGCCCAGGAAAGCGGAACCTACAATGATTTTACCAATATCAATCTGGGTGGTCTTACGCGCGACGGCAGTGATGGTGTCAATGACCTTTCTTATCTCATTCTGGACGTTATCGATGAACTCCATCTACTGCAACCCCAAAGCAATGTTCAAATCAGTGCCAAGACACCCGATCAGTTTCTCCAGAAAGCATGTCACGTTATCCGCAAGGGCTATGGTTATCCTTCGGTGTTCAATGCCGATAGTGTGATATCGGAACAATTGCGTGTGGGCAAAACCATTGAGGATGCCAGAGAAGGTGGCTGCAGCGGGTGCATCGAAACCGGCGCTTTTGGCAAAGAAGCCTATATTCTGACCGGATATTTAAACGTGCCCAAAATCTTGGAACTGGCCCTGAACAATGGCAGAGATCCCATCAGTCAGAAGCGGGTCGGTTTGCAAACCGGGGATCCCGAGGACTTTGCAAAATTTGAAGACGTTTATGCCGCTTTTGAACGTCAGCTGAAATATATCGTCGATTTGAAAATTCGGGTAAACAATTATATTGAACGCATGTTTGCATTGCACGCCCCGGCGCCATTTCTGTCTGTGGTGATTCGAGACTGCATTCAAAACGGTAAGGATTATTATAATGGCGGCCCCCGCTATAATACCAATTATATCCAATGCTGCGGTATTGGAACCATTACGGACAGCCTTTCGGCAATCAAGAAACATGTTTTTACGGATCAATTGGTTCGCCTGAAAGACTTACTGCGCGCACTTCAAAACAATTTTGACGGGCAAGAGCCGTTGAGACAGCGGCTGCGCAACAAGACGCCTTTTTTTGGAAACGATGATGACCGGGCAGACAACATTATGCAGCGGGTTTATGAATCTTTATTTCGGACCATCGATGGGTTGCCCAATACCAAAGGGAGTCATTACCATCTGAATATGCTTTCTACCACCTGTCATATCTATTTTGGCAAAATGCTGGGTGCAACCCCCAATGGACGTCTCGCCGGAATGCCGATTTCCGATGGCACCTCACCATCCCACGGTGCGGATCGCCATGGCCCCACGGCCGTCATCAAATCGCTTTCAAAAATGGATCAAATCAGATCCGGGGGTACCCTATTGAATCAGCGCTTTTTCCCCAGCGTTTTGGAAACCAGACAGGATATCGTTAAGTTGACCCAACTGATCCGAACTTATTTCAAGCTTAAAGGGCATCATATCCAATTCAATATCGTGGATACGGAAACACTTAAGAAAGCCCAGGACACGCCGGACGCATATCGTGATTTGCTCGTGCGTGTAGCCGGCTATAGCGATTATTTTGTGGATCTGGATGCATATCACCAGAATGAAATTATCGAACGGACAGCGCATGCGGATCTGGGATAAGGCCTGCGATACATCAACACTATTTGCTAGTTGCCCGTAAACCGGGGCGCACGTTTTTCCAAATATGCGGTGATGCCTTCCATGAAATCTTCGGTATAAGACGTGAACAAAAACTGGTCGCCGTCCATGTGCATAATGGATTGATCCAACGCCGATGCAATGGCATTAACGCTTCGTTTCACCATTTGAGCGGCGATGGGGGGTTTGGATGCATAGACCTCAGCCATTTCACGAGCGTGCTGCATAAGGTCATTTGCAGGCACAACGGTATCGAGGAAGCCCCATTGGTGCAGCGTATCCGCGGATTCATTTTGGGCCAAAATAACCATTTGCTTGGCTTTGGATGGACCGATTAAATGGACGCACAGGGGCAGTGCCCCCCAGCTCAAATTCATACCCAATCCCACCTCAGGGTATCCGACCCGGCAGTCATCAGCACCCACCCGAAAATCACAGGCTGCCGCAATGCAGGCACCCCCACCGGTAGCAGCGCCATTGATGGCGGCAATGGTTATTTGATCCAGATTATAGACGGCTTTGATCATACGCGGACCCAGTTTTAAAAACCGTCTTTGGTTTAAGATCGCCTGACTTTGAAAATGTCGGCTGATATCAGGATCGTTCAGGTCCAAACCAGCCGAAAAACATTTCCCCGTACCACTGAAAACAACCACGCGGGTATCCACATCCTCCTCAAAGGCCTGGGTGATGGCGATGATTTCACGCATCAGTTGGGCATTCAGTGCATTCAGCTTGCCCGGGCGGTTAAAGAGTACCGTGGCCACGTGGTTTTCTTTATGGATGGATATGTGTTGGAAAGTCATGATGCCTCACCGTCGGCGGTTAACAATTGCATGACCCGTTCGCGATGGTACCTGGGGGTACCCAGTGCGGCTTGATTGGCCTTGGCCCGTTTAAGATAAAGATGCATTGCATTGTCCATGGTAAATCCGGTGCCACCTAAAACCTGTATTCCTTTGGAGGCAACATTGGTGAACGCTTCTGTACAATAGGATTTTGCTGCTGAGGCCGCGATGGCGGCCTCGGTTTTTTCGCCATAATCCTGGGCCCAGGATGCCCAGTACAGCATGCTGCGGGCACTTTCAGAATCTGTATACATTTGGGCGCACATATGCTTGACCGCCTGGAATGCACCAATGGGTTGATCATACTGGATCCGGACCTTGGCGTATTCGGTGGCGATTTCCATGGCTTGCTGAGCGCCCCCCACCGATTCGGCAACCAATCCCACTTGCGCTCGCTGCAGGGCCTGCATCAAGGGTGCGTATCCGTGGTGCTGTTTCCCTAAAATGGTTTCTTGCGGCAGCCGGACCCGATCAAAATTGATCGCACTTAATTTCCGGGTACCATCCATCGTGGGAAGCGACGTGATGGAGATACCCGTTTCATGGCGGTCCATGATAAAGAGCGAAAGGTCATGGGTCGGATTGCCGGATGTCCTGGTCAGAACCGGCATCACAAGGATATCGGCCAGATGGGCATCCGGGACATATAATTTGGTGCCCGACACGATGAAATCATCTCCATCGGGTTCAGCCAACATGCGAATGTAGCTAAGATCGGCACCCCCTTCTGGTTCATGGAGGGCCAGTGTGGCTTTAAGCTGGCCGTCGGCAATCTTTTTTAGATACTGTTTTTTCTGAATTTCGGTTCCCGCGGCCAGGATGACTTCGGCCGCCAGAACAATCGTGGAAAAAAAGGGTCCGGGCATTACGACACGTCCCATTTCTTCCAGCAGCAGACTCATGTCGAGTTGCCCCATCCCTATGCCACCATAGACTTCCGGAATACGCATTGCCATCCAATCCATGCGCTTCATTTTAACCCACAGCTCGTCCGTGAATCCAAGGTCATCCCGGAACATTTCTTGAACATATTCAGGGGGGCACTCCTTTTTTAAAAATCGGCGCGTCTCTTTGATGATATTTTCTTGGGTTTTACTCAGGGTGATGTCCATAATTTTCAAACTCCTATTCTGCCCGAAACCGAATGCTCATTTGACCAAGGCGTTATGTTCGGGATGCATCTTTCGGTAGACCCAGAACGCGTTCACCGATGATGTTGCGTTGGATTTCAGATGTGCCGGCTTCAATTGTATTGCCTTTTGACCGCAGAAAGGCATATTGCCAGCTGCCGTTTTGAATTGACCAGGGCCCTCCGGTGACTTGAGCGGCCGGACCTTGCATGTCGATGGCTGATTCGGTGAGCCGCTGGTTGGGTTCGCTCCATAGCAGTTTGCCGATGGATCCTTCTGGGCCGGGAATACCCGTCTTGATATGGCTGCTGAAATTACGCAGGCCGTGGTATTTCAGGGCCATGATTTCAATATAGGACTGAGCGATCTGTTGCCGAACCAAGGGATCTTCAACAATCGGCTGGCCCGCATTTTTGGTTTGGGCTGCCATTTGAAGCAATTTGGCCACATTGGTTTCATAGGCGGCACTGATGACGACATCTCCCATGGCGCGCTCAAACATAAGGGTTGTGATGGCCATTTGCCATCCTTGTCCCTCTTGGCCGATCAGGCTGCCCACCGGGACGCGAACATCATCAAAAAAGACTTCGTTGAATTCGGCTTCCCCGGTTATCTGAGTCATGGGTCGGGGATTGATGCCTGCCAGGGACATATCCACCAATAGATAGCTGAGGCCCTTGTGCTTGCGGGACTCGGGATCGGTGCGTACCACCAAAAGGCAATAATCGGCAAAATGAGCCATACTGGTCCAGACTTTCTGACCGTTGACAATATAGCTGTCACCATCCCGAATGGCCATTGTAGAGACATTGGCCACATCGGAACCTGCATCGGGTTCGCTAAATCCCTGGCACCAAAGATGGCTACCGTCGAGTATTTTGGGGATGAACTTCTTCTTTTGCGCCTCGGTACCGCAGAAATATATCAAGGGGAGAGCCATGCCATGGGTGATGACACCCGGGATAACCAGCGAAATGCACATGCGACCCAGTTCCTGTGATATGATCACACTTTCCATGAGGGTGCGTCCTTGACCCCCATAGGCTGTGTCATAATTTATGCCGGCATATCCGGCATTAAATAGTTTTCTCTGAAAAGCCCGATAGGAATCTCGGATTTTAAGGTGATCGCGAAACGTTGGTTGGTTGTATGGGTCCCAGTTGCGGGGCAAGGCCTCTTTGAGCCATTCTCTGAATTCTTGTCGGAAAACTTCCTCCTCAGGTGAAAGCTTAAAATCCATAAGATGTCTCCTTCATTTCAAATATTCACGAATCCTGGTAAAGGGTCACTACCGGGATGCTATCGACAAAGCAAAAAAACCAGATGCTTACAAAAATGATAAGGGCGCAACGATCAGTACGGCCACGACGGCTATTAGCGACTCAAATTTTTTGGATGGCTATTTGGTCACCTCCCTGACGTTTGGCCTGGTACATGGCAACATCGGCCCGTTTGATCAGTGACTCTGCATCTTCTTTGTCTTCCAGCTGGGCAATGCCGATACTCAGTGTTACCTGGGTTAGGTCAATATGTTGGTATACCACATCATACGGCCATCGGTTATTAAAACTATGCCTTATTTTTTCACCAGTTAGGTGTGCGCGGGCAATATCTGTTTCAGGCAGGAGAATAAAAAATTCATCACCGCCATATCGGAAAGCCAGATCTGATTTACGCATTGTCTCTAACAAGAGCTTTCCGATAATCCGTAGAATATTGTCACCTTCCAGATGACCCAATTTGTCATTACAGTCTTTAAAATGGTCCAAATCAAAGCAGATCAGACTCAAGGGCCGTTGGTATCTATGCGAGCGTTCGATTTCCTCGGAAAGGCTGGCGAAGAAGTGACGGTGATTATATAAGCCTGTTAACGCGTCCGTAATGGAAAGCTTGCGTAATTTTTTTTCCAATTTTTTTTTATTGGTCATATCGTGAAAAAAGCCCACGCTGCCGATTTCTTCATTGTTGCTGTAAATTAACGTGGCCGACAAGCGGATCGGTATTTTATCGCCAGCATGGGTTTCGATATCAACCTCATAGCCGTCCAGACGGCCCTTCTCTCCATGGGTTTTGGAATATATTAGCTTTTTTATCTGGCGTGCGATTTCAGGGGATGGATAGAGATCGCGAATATTCATTTTGTTGATTGTCTCGTCGGCACTATGGCCAGTTAACAATTCGGCCGCCCGATTGAAAATAGTGATCAACCCTGATCGATCAATGGCAATGACACCATCCGGGCATAGTGCCACCATGTTGCATAAAAACGCTTTCTCATTTGCGTGAATACAGGATTGGCGTACGGCGTGTTTGGACATAGGGTACCTCCCCGGGACATATAGGATTAGTCATCCAAGTAGCTGTTCAGATCTTGCTCACCGATTCCGAGACAATTTAGAATATTGAGCAGCTGGTCATTACCGAGAACACCATCGGTTTTGATCAGCGGATTTTCAGGCTGAAGTGCGATAGATAACCCCACATTTTTAATGAAATGGGAGGACTTTGACCCGTCGCCCACCGCGATAACCTGCTCTTTCTGGATATTTTCATTCTGGATAATAAATTCGAGTAATTCTTCTTTGCTGTCGCTGGTGATGATCGGTTGCTCTAGTTTTCCGGTAAATACGCCGTATTCATCGATTTCTAGGGTATTGGAAAACGCATAATCCACACCGGCAGCCTCAAATATTTTTTTGACGAAAAAGTTAAAACCAGAGGATAACAAGGCAATTTTAAATCCCATTGATTTGAGAATTTTTATCAGTTCTATGGTTCCGGTGTTCAATTGCAGGATCTCGGCATACTGCTGAAAGGTATTAACCGTTAGGCCCTTGAGTCGCTTGGCGTTTTCAACCAAGATTTTCATGGGATCCTCATGTTTTTCCGGGGATGCTTCCGCTGGCTGACCAGGTTCCAACCGGCTGCTAATCACTTTGATGAATTTGTTAAGCGATCCTTGCTGCACCAAACTGGATTCCACATCAAAAACAACCAGTTTCTTTTGGCGCTGGTAGGTGTCACCGCTTTGGATAACAACGCTTTGATCAATTTCGGCACACAGCTTTCTAAGATCTGATTTAACCTGTGTAATCTGGTCGGCATGGGATCGCTCCGGGCTCGCAATCATCGTACGGGTATCGATGAGCATTTCCATTGAGAAAAACCGACCCCGGGCGATCATTCTGGTTTTTTCAATGGTGATGCGATAGGTGTGCAAGAGGCTGGAAATCTTGGCGATGATACCGGGTTGGTCCACACCGATAATGGTTACAAGATGATTTTCATGTTGGGATGGCAACCGGTCATCTTTAACAACATAGCTACGGATAACGATGCGAATATCGACTTCCTTTTGAAGATCTTTTAACGCTGCCACAAGGTGATCATCGGGTTGGTCTGCTGCTGAGAAATCGACCACCAGAAACATTGAAAACAAGCCCCGCCGGCTACTTTCTTCAACATCGACGATATTGCCCTGCAATGCAAAAATTTTATTGGTAATCAGTGACACCAACCCGTGACGATAGAGACCAAAGGCAGAGACGCTAAACAAATTGCGTTTTGTTTTCATGGTTATCCCTTTCTGGGTTTATTGTAGAAGACATACAACTCTTCTTCATAGTAACGGCCATCAATGATTTGTCCGGGTGCAAATCGTTTTACCTGCTTTGCCTGTAAATGTTGTTCAAAGCGTTGGTTAATTTCTTCCAGGGAAACTTTTTCTTTAAGCCAAAATCCAGGAATATTTACGTTGAGTGGCCTGGCCGGAAGAACATGCCGTGTGGTTTTGGGAGCAAAAACCTTATTATCCTTGGCTGAAGAAACAACCGTTTCTTTGGAAAGCCGGGGTGTCCACAAAACAGCATGCTGTTTGGTCAGCATTTGGCAGAAGTCATCCTTTTGAACCGCATTACAGGGTACATATTCAAGTGAGATGCTCGCGGCGGTAAGCTCTTGTTGAATCCGCTGTAGCAGGTCATATTTGGCGACGGCATCCTGAGAAACCGTATCGGGAAATGCCACCAGGAAAAATTGCTGCAGACATTGTAATCCACAGGTGCAGGGATTGGTATCCATGGCTTTTTGTAAGGCCGCCTTGTCATCTTCCGGAAAAATTTGGCAACCGGCTGCTTCGAAGCCGTCCATAATCATCTCCAGGCTGGAGATGTTGCCAAGCAACCGAAACCAGCAGCGTAACTTGGTGGTGTCATCCAGGTAGTCAATTTTACAAACGGGGATGTACCGAAACCGCAATTGTTTAAATACATAGGTGCGATGATTGCCGTCTAAAACCACATGGTTTTCATCGACAATGATTGGATTTTGCAGGCTGGCCAGGTTCTGAAATTCAAAAATCAGCCGATTGGCTTTATCCAAAAGGATCTGTTCATGCTCCAGCAGCGATGCAACCGGAACGATTTCCAGGGTCAAACAGAGTTTTTTTGATTTAAGCTGATACATAGTAGAATAGAATCGAGAAGACGATTTTATTACTATGGAATCATCGGGGTTAAAGTCAACAAAAACTAATTTAAGCAGCCCGGGTGATGGACTTTTGGGGCAAAATCATGTCCGGTTCAAACGCTAATGTCGCGAAATAATCAGCGCTTCGCTCCTCGCGACGAATTCGTTCCACGCTGCCGTCCGACCGTAATAAAAGCTCCTGGGGCCGCAAACGGCCATTGTAATTGAATCCCATGGCGTGTCCATGGGCCCCCGTATCATGAATACATAAAATGTCGCCCATCTCGATTTCGGGTAAAGACCGTTGAATCGCAAATTTATCGTTATTTTCGCAAAGCGATCCCACCACATCGACTTTTTGATATTCTTTAGTGGATGATTTTCCCAGCACATCGATATGGTGATAGGCACCATAGATGGCCGGCCGCATAAGGGCCGACATGGAGGCATCGACGCCAATGTAGGTCCGATAAATATCTTTACGGTTGATGGCCTGAGTTACCAGGACACCATGGGGACCGGTGATATAGCGCCCGCTTTCCATATAGAGCCGGGGGCTGTAATGATTTTTTTGTTTAAATTCGTTCAAAAGCGTGGTGATGGATTCAGCCATCTTTTTCAGATCCAAGGGTTTATCATTGGGGTGATAAGGTATGCCCAGACCGCCGCCCATATTGATAAATTCAAACGCTTGCCCCAGCTTGACGGTCAGATCGGCGACAACGTCCAGCAACATCTGAACGGTTTGGACCATGTAGGCATGGTCGCATTCATTGGATGCCAGCATGGTGTGGATACCCAGTCTTCTGGCGCCTCGTTTAATGGCCAGCTGGTAAGCTTGTAGGATCTGATCATCGCTGACACCATATTTAGCTTCCAACGGGTCGCCAATAATTTTGTTGCCGCTTCTTTTGGCGCCGGGATTATAGCGGAAACTTATGCGTTCGGGCATTTGGGGTACCTGGGACACCAGGTTGATATCGTCAAGGTTCAAGATACAGCCCCCCTTGCTGCCGGCAGCCTCAAATTCAGCCATGGTCGTGTTATTGGAAGAGAACATGATATCTTCCGGCATGGCGCCAATGCTGCGACTCAGTATCAACTCAGGAATAGAGCTGCAATCAAATCCAAACCCGAGCGCTTGCATTAATTCCAAAATATGAGGGTTGGGAAGAGCTTTGACGGCAAAGTATTCCCGGAACGCTTCTATTTCTGAAAAGGCTTTGATCAGCGCAATACCGGTGTCACGGATACCGCTTTCATCATAGAGATGAAACGGGGTACCGAAGTGTTCGACGATCTCTGGTAAGATGGGGAAGAGACGCTTTTTAAATGACAAAGACATGGGCATGATGATATATTTCCCTATTGAATGAATTTTAGTAGATCGGAGGGGCCCCAATCTAAAGCAAGTCCTTGATACGTTGCATGGCTGTGGCAACGTTTTCATAATTATTGAAAGCACTCAGCCGTATATATCCTTGACCACATTTTCCAAAACCAGCCCCGGGTGTGCAAACCACGCCGGCCTTATTTAAAAGCAGATCAAAGAACTCCCAGGAATCCTGCTGGCAGTCGATCCAGATATAGGGCGAGTTGCCTCCGCCAATACAGGTAAATCCCATGGCGGACACTTGCTCAACAATTAAGGCGGCATTGCGGAGGTAATAATCGATACGTTCTTGGGTTTGGCGTCGTCCGTCTGGGCTGTATACAGCTTCGGCCGCACGTTGAACCGGGTAGGAGACACTGTTAAACTTGGTGGTATGTCTACGATTCCAAAGATCGTTCAGTGAGTGGGCTTCACCTGCACGGGTATAGGCGATACAGTTCTTGGGCACCACCGTAAAGGCACAGCGGGTCCCTGTAAATCCGGCGGTTTTGGAAAAGCTCCGGAATTCGATAGCCACCTCCCGGGCATCGGGTATTTCAAAAATAGACCGCGGCAAATCATCATCTTGGATAAAAGCTTCATAGGCAGCGTCAAAGAGGATGAGTGCGTTGTGTTTTTTGGCGTAATCGACCCAGTGGCATAGCTGTTCTTTGGTGATTACCGCACCCGTAGGATTGTTGGGATAACACAGATATATCAAATCAACAGGTTGCTCTGGTAGCGATGGTATAAAGCCATTTTCAAGGGTTCCTTCTAGATAGGTGATGCCCTCGTAGCGTCCCTTCTGGAACAAGCCGGTGCGACCGGCCATAACGTTGGTATCGATGTAGGCCGGGTAGACGGGATCCGGAATCGCAACCGAAATCTCTTGTGCAAATATCTCCTGAATATTGCCGGTGTCGCATTTGGCGCCGTCGCTGATAAAAATTTCATCGGCTTCAATATCGGCACCGCGTTTTTGAAAGTCTTCATTGGCGATGACGTCTCGCAAAAATGCATAGCCCTGTTCGGGCCCATAGCCGCGAAACGTATCATCCTGGGCCATTTCATCGACAGCGGCATGAAATGCTTGGATGCAAGCCGACGGCAACGACCGGGTCACATCACCAATACCCATTTTAATAATTTTTTTGTCAGGATTTTCTTTTTGATGCCGGATTACCCGGCGGCCGATTTCGGCAAACAAATAAGAAGCCTGTAATTTCAAATAGTTTTCGTTGATGCGGATCATGGGACACCTCTTGGTTATGGTTTGGTTTTAACGCTATTGGTAACGGTCCAATTTACATGATATCCTCAGCATCGATGGGGATACGTGCGGTTTCTTTGAAAGTGGTCATGGCAACGGCGGTACGTGTCTGGTTTACTTCAGGTATTGTCCGCACTTTTTCGCGAATCATTTTACCCAAATCAGATACGTCCGCGACACGTACCTTCACTAAAAAACCATCTTCAGCGGTAATATGATGCGCTTCCTGAACCTCGGGTATGGCGGAGAGCAGATTGCCGATAGCGGTCATGTTGGCAGCAGCTTTAACACGAATGGTGATAAAGGCCACGAGGTTGCGTTTAAATTTTTCAGGATTTAAACGCACTTCATATCCGTCTATGTATCCATTGTTTTCCAGCTTACGAATACGTTCCAAAACAGCAGACGGGGCCATATCCACTTGCCTGGCAACTTCGACATTGGGTATCCTGGCTTTTTTTTGTAAAATTGTTAATATTTTAAGGCTGATTTCATCAATCATTTTCTATAATTCCCTTTTTTAGGCAAATTATTCTTATTTATTGTTTATGTCAAGAATAAATATCGTTATAAATATAAAAAACAAGAATTATGTTCGGCCCATTTCTTGTTGAGTTTCGGTTAAGAACATTCAATCGGGAGAACGGCACCACGATCTGGCATTGACGTGATATTAATTCTATAGTATTATCAGGATATTAAGAATTAAAAAAAGAAAATGAGGGGCATTTTTTATCTTCTAATAATCGCGTTAGGAAATCCAGCCATGAAACTGTTCAGAAACAAAGCACATCAGGGCGACTTGATGGTTTGCTACGAGAGAAGTGAGATCGGCGCTCAAACATTGGCACTCGCCCAAGCCTATGCCAAATCATGGCATGTGGCCATTAATGTTGTTTCCACCTACAAAAGGGAAGCGCCTTTGACACCGGCACAGGTGAGAGAAATGGAGCAAGGCTTTCAGGCTGAGATTGAAAGCCAGTTCGAGCAAGCCAAAGTCACTTATGAGACCCATTTGCTGATCGATATATATTCTTCGGGTGAGCAGCTGGTTAAATTTGCTGAGGGTAAAAATTTCCAGTTTATATTTATCGGGATTTCAAAAAGATCGAAAGTCGGAAAAAGTCTGTTTGGCTCCACAGCCCAGTATGTCATTTTAAATGCACCCTATCCCGTGATTACGGTAAATGGCCTAGAACCATAATTTCAGGAGAATTCCATGAAACCGTCTTATCCGATACTTTTGGCCGAAGATGACCCGATCAGTCGCAAGATGCTGGAAAAGATATTGGTTCAGGAAGGCTTTACAGTAACGAGTGTGGAAAATGGCAAGGAAGCCTTAGCGAAATTTGAGCACGATTTTTATCCGATCGTTCTGACAGACTGGCTCATGCCGGAAATGGAAGGCCCCCAGCTTTGTGAAGCCATTCGCAATATCAATCCCAAAGGATATGTCTATATTGTGCTGCTTACTGCCAAAGACACTTTAGATGATATTGTAATCGGCTTGGAGGCCGGTGCTGATGACTATTTAACCAAACCGGCCAACCGTTCAGAATTAATTGCGCGTTTGAAAAATGGACTCAGGATTCTGGAATTGGAGAAATCTTTAAAGGAGGCCAATGAGGAGATTCGGATTCTTTCCATTACCGACCCGCTAACGGGAATTTACAATCGGGGCTATCTCAACGAAAGACTGCCGCAGGAAATCAAACGGTCCATTCGTTACAAACGGGCACTTTCGTTGATACTGTGCGATCTCGATCATTTTAAATTGGTAAATGATCAGTATGGGCATGTGGCCGGGGATACGGTTTTAAAAGGATTTGTAAACTGTGTTGTTGCTTCCATCAGGGAACAGATCGATTGGACCGCACGTTATGGCGGTGAGGAATTTGTAATCGTGTTACCGGAAACCGATTTTAACGGGGCCATGCATTTGGCCGAACGACTTCGTAAGGTTGTATCGCAAACGGCATTTCAAATTGATGACCATGAAATCCGGATAACATCCAGTTTTGGGGTCTCAGGATTTTCCCCGGAGGCCTTAAGGGCCAAACTATCAGTTGCCGATATGCTCAAGCGTGTGGACACGTATCTATACCAGGCCAAGGAAGGTGGCCGAAATCGGGTGGCGGGGGAAGCGATTCAATCTGATGTGTCGTAAAGAAAAAATACCTAAACCAAGTTTTGTATACTGGAATGAAGTACCCGGCAGCGAGGATGTCATGCAGAAACCAAAGGGTGTAAAAAAAGTGAATTTAGGTTGTTTTTTCATTGATTTATTTACATTTTAAATATATGGAGCATCATTTGAAGCACGTGCTTCATGGTATCAAATTCTTGGATCTGTGGGCGGTTTTGTTCAAATCAAGCACCAGCCATTGTTTCATTCTCTGAAGCATCACAGACCGGTCCTAGAAAGGAAATGCTATCATGGATGTTTTGAAGGCAGCATTTCACTCCCCACATTTTCAAGTACTATCCCAAGATCAAATCAAGCAAGTTTACCAAGCCACTCTAGCCTGTTTGCTGCAAACTGGGGTTGAGGTCAACAATCCAGAAGCCCTGGCGCTACTGGGTGATGCCGGTGCACGTATCGATGGGAACAGAGTTCGCATCCCGGCCCCTATCATTGAAAACGCCGTGGCCCAGGCTCCGAGTTCTTTTGTGATTCATGGGCAGGAACCCCAGTGGGATATGGCAGTCGAACCCGGACAGGTCCATTTCGGTCCGGGACCGACCTGTACCTATTATATGGACCCGGAAACCGGAGAACGTCGCAAAGCCCAACGCCAGGACCCGGCCACAACGGCGCATGTATGTGATGCCTTGGATCATATCGATTACATCATGTCCTTGGGTTTGATTGACAATGTAAGCGCTTCACTGGCCTCGGTACATGAATTTGCCCAAATGATAACCCATACCAAAAAACCGGTTTTGGCCTGGGCTTTTGAGACCGATCACCTGGAAGCCATCTGTCAGATTGCAGCAGCTGTGGCTGGGGGATCAGGCGCTTTTTGCCAGCGACCCAATTTTGGTTTTTTTTCCACCTGGCAGGCACCCTTGATCCATACCGATAAGGACTTGGCCAATTGCTTTCTGGCGGTTGAAAAAGATATTCCGGTCATTTACCTGGGAGGTGGCATTGCCGGATTAAGCGGACCCATCACCGGCGCAGGCCTCATGGTGACCAATCTGGCATGTATGTTGAGCGGCCTGGCGATTCTGCAACTTAAAAAGGCAGGCACACCTGTCTGCCTGGGGGCCATACCCGCTCCCATGGATCTTCGAACCGCCCGCCTGGCCTATGGTGGGCCGGAAATGAGTCTCTATTCGGCTGCCATTTCAGAGGTCACGCATTTTTTGGGGATACCCTATATGGGCACGGCCGGCGCGTCCGACTCCAAGGTGGTGGATCTCCAGGCAGCCATTGAGAGTGCGCTTCAGGTGGTGCTGTCACAGTTCAGCCAGGTCAACCTGGTTCACGATGTTGGTTTTTTGGACTGTGCCGATATCGGATCCCTGGAAATGCTGGTGATGACCAATGAGATCATCTGCCTCGCCAGACGGATTGCCAAGGGCATCGAAGTTAACCCGGAGACCTTGATGTTGGACCTCATCGATGAGGTTGGCCCGGGAGGCAATTTCATCATGTCGCCCCAAACAGCCACGCGCTGCCGTCAAGAAATTTTGACGCCGGAGTTAATGGATCGCAATGCTTGCCAGCTCTGGGAGGAAAATGGATCGGTGACGATGCTGGCGCGTATTCGTAAAAAGCTTTCTGAGATCCTCTCGAAACCGAGTTCGGTTAAATTGCCGGCTGAGGTTCATGAGCGTATAAATAGGATAATCGAAACGGCTGAAAACAGCGCCAACAGCCATCGTTTTGAAAAAACGGGATAAAAAGGAGATCGTCATGTTTTCAGTGCATGATCGGGGAATCACGAAAATCAAAGCACGGCGGGATCACCGCTGCTACGGTATGGGACTGGGTATTATTATTCTGGATGATGTTTATCCGGGGTTCCCCGGAGATGTTCGCAATGCCAGTGCCTATCCATTTCCAATTCAGTATGAAATTGCGGAGGAGGTCGACATTCGTGCCCTGGTGGTGGCGGAAGACAAGTCTCCTTGCTTGGAACCGGTTAAACGGGCAGCCCACAAACTGGAACAGATGGGCTGTCGGGCCATTGCAGCAGAATGCGGCTACTTCGCCTATTTTCAAAAAGAAATCGCGGCGCATGTGAATGTGCCGGTTTTTATGTCCAGCCTACTACAGGTACCCTGGGCCCAACAGCTTATCGGACCGGATAAGGTCGTGGGTATTTTAGTGGCGGAAAGATGCTATATCAGCGATGCCCATCTGTCGGCCGTTAATATCGATATCGGAAGCAACTATGTAATTGCCGGTGCCGAGGACGATTACAACTGCCCCGAATTTGAGCACCTGTGGAGCCAGGATAACCGGACCGAACCACCCGGTGCCGATTACGAAAAAGCTGAGGCCGATTTTGTTGCTGCCGGCACCGAGTTTTTTCACAGCCATCCCAATATGGGGGCCATGGTGCTGGAATGCACCGGATTTCCACCTTTTGCACGGGCCCTACAGCAAGCCATCGATATCCCGCTTTTCAGTTGGGGAACCCTGCTTGACTTTGCATTTGGGGTGACGGTTCATCGGGATTATTATGGTCATGTCTAGAATTGATTGCTTCCCGACGAATTGATGGCGACATCCGCGTGAGTCCCGGAAAAGCTGCTTTAACCGCTAACCGGGCGGGATGAATTCAAATGATGAAAAGCATTAAACAAGAGGAGGCCTGCCGTGATTCGCTCAGCTAGTGAAAGTGACAATTTACTAGAGCGGTTGAATCGCAAAACCGAAGCGTTAAGGGAACAAGGGCTTTACAAGTCCGAATACAGTATTACATCGCCCCAGCAGGTGGAACTGGTCATTGATAATGAGACAAGGTGCATCAATCTCTGCGCCAACAACTATCTGGGGCTTGCCAACCATCCGGACTTGATTAAAGCTGCCCAGGACGGTGCCAAAAGGTATGGATTTGGCATGGCCTCGGTTCGATTTATTTGCGGGACGCAGTCGCTACACAAGGAGCTGGAAGCTCGCTTGAGTCATTTTCTGGGAACTGAAGATACCCTGCTCTATTCTTCCTGTTTTGACGCCAATGGTGGTTTGTTTGAAACCCTCCTGGATTCAGAAGATGCGGTCATTTCCGATGAACTGAATCACGCCTCGATTATTGACGGAATCCGTCTTTGCAAAGCCAAGCGCTACCGTTATCGCAACAATGATATGGCCGATCTTGAAACCCAGTTACAGGCGGCTGACGAGGCTGGT